>ERZ824598.43-NODE-43-length-181816-cov-5.824203_pt1 | contig 181816 bp, 180 predicted proteins | sample MGYA00519934_ERZ824598 | MGnify/ENA primary metagenome ERZ824598 (study PRJEB31778, sample SAMEA3449177) | human gut metagenome | biome: human gut; feature: human-associated habitat; material: faeces | place: United Kingdom | collected 2010/2012 ... | reverse complement strand
AAATGCAGGAGCTTTTAGAGTGCCCCCCCCGACATAACTAAATTTTCTCATAAATTACTCCCTTTCTTTCATATAACTTTTTTATTATAACAATTTTTTTGAAACTTTTCAAGCTGAATTGCAATTATATAAAAAACAATGTAATATTAAGTTTATGAAAGTTGTAATTCTCGGTAAAGGCGAAATGTTATGTAACTTAATCGAAGGAACGCTCGATGCTAAGTGTGATATTGTCGGAGTTTTCAGGTATGAAAGAACAGCTTATTCACAGTTAAAACTTGCTTTACACGATTTTTTCAAAAGTTCTTCGGATTATACATTAATAAAGCAGCATAAACTGCATGAAATAAAATGTAAATCCGCCAACTCAGAAGAATTCAAAAAAGAAATTATAAAACTGAATGCTGATATAATTCTTGTAGGAACGTGGTGCGAAAAGCTTAAAAAAGAAATCATTGATTTACCTGTTATAGCGACCATAAATGTTCATCCGTCTTATCTTCCCGAATACAGAGGACCAAACCCTTATTTACAAACTATCTTAAACAGAGAAACCAAATCAGGCGTAACTTTTCATTTAATGAACGAAGAATATGATGCAGGAGCTGTTCTTGCACAAAAACGTGTTAACATCATACCAGGTGACACTTCTAAAGAGTTAAAAGAGCGAACTGTTTTCCATGCAAGACTTTTATGTGCGGAAGTACTCAAAAAATTAGGTTATGGTCTTGTTATTCCTGTAAATCAGGATGAAAGTAAAGCAACTTATTTTCATAACATCAAACGAGAAGATATGATGCTTGATTTTGAAAAGGAAACAGCAGAAGAAATTCACGCCAGAATTAGAGCCTTTCATCCGTTTTTGCCGTGTTATTATGAATATAAAAACTTCTATTTTATCCCTAACCCGTATAAACTTGAGATTATTAATAAAAGCGGAGATACAGGCAAAATAATATGTAAAAATGCTAAGGCTGCTTCAATAACAATAGCCTGCAAAAACGGCAGAGCCTTAAAAATGTCAGGTGTAAGACTTTACGGATTTAAAATATTTACAAAATTCTTCATACAGCACTTTGTAAAATAATTTTTGTGCTAACATGAAAGAAGAAATGTTATAAAAGAAAGTAAACGGAGGCTTCAGCCTCCGGTAAAAACATAATAAGTCACACCAAAATCTCAGAGAGGATAAAAAAGAAAGATGTCAGGACACTCAAAATGGTCAACAATTAAACATAAAAAAGCTAAGGTAGACTCACAGCGTGCAGTTGTATTTCAAAAATATTCAAGAGAATTAATCGTATCGGCTCGCTTAGGCGGTGCAGATCCTGCCGGTAATTTCCGTTTAAGAACTGCCATTGAAAAAGCTAAAGCGGCAGGACTTCCTAACGACAACATCAAACGCGCCATTGAAAAAGGCGCAGGTGCAGGAGCTTCAGAAAACTATGAAGAATTAATTTATGAAGGATATGCGGCAGGCGGTGTAGCTGTTGTTGTAGAAGCTATGACTGACAACAGAAACAGAACCGCAGGCGACATAAGAAGCTATTTTACAAAATACAACGGAAGCTTAGGTGCAACAGGCTGTGTAGGCTGGATGTTTGACCAACGCGGCGTTATAACATTTGACGAAAGCGTTGATTTTGATAAATTATTTGAAGCTGCAATCAACCTTGATGCACTCGATGTAACTGAAGAAGATGATACTTATAAAGTTATTACTTCACCTGAAAAATTTCAGGCAGTTGTAGAAGGATTGGAAGCAGCAGGATTTACAAGCCAATCAGCAGACCTTTTAAGAATTCCTCAAAATACTGTTGAAGTAACCGATGAAAAAACAGCTGACCAGGTGCTTAAACTTTTGGATAAACTTGAAGAACATGATGATGTTCAAAACGTTTATGCTAACTTTGATATTTCTGATGACATTATTCAAAAGCTTGAAGGTTAATCAGATTAAAGACTATGCTTGATAAATTAGAAAACTTTTCAATAGAACTCAACGAAGCCTGCAATGCACAAAGCATTGTCAGAGTGCTTGAGGAGTTTTTTCCATCAGTAAATATTTATATCCACGATTCTACAACCAACTCTTTAAGAGATTTTTCAAGAAGCTGGATGAGTATTGACGAATTTCTGGAAAAACAAAAGTCCAGAAACCTTTACAAAATTTTTGAAAATTTGAAAGAAGAAAAATATATTATTGAAAATAACAGTCTTTACTATGCTTTGTTCCAACAGAACAGGGTTATCGGTCTTCTTGAGTTCTCTAAAAAAATTAATGATGAACTTATGCAGTTTTTGAATATAGCATCTTTTCAGATTTCTTTAAAAATTCAAAACGTTATTTTGACCGAAAAGATGCAGAAAAACATTGATTTCCACGATTCAATGAAAAATATTGCAAAAATAATAGAAACTCAGTACGAAACAAACTACATTATTCCGATAATCGGTGAAATGATTGACAAATTTGTTTCAGACCATTTGATTTACATATTTCTAAACAATACTCTTATATGGCCCGGTGCCTGCAAAGACGAAAAAATATTCGAATTGATTATGTGCCTTAATAACAAATCCGAATATATTCTTACACCGGATAAGAAAATAGGATTATTCCCTTTAATCAGTGAAAATAAACTATTGGGCTGTATTGTTACCAAAAGTACTGATAACGTTTTGAGCGAAAAAGAAATAAGTTATCTTGAACAGCTTACAAATCAGGCTGCTACAACTATTAACAGAGCAAATGTTTATGCTGAAATTCTAAAACACGCAACCCTTGATGCATTAACAAGCCTTTATAACAGAAGACAGCTTGAAGAACGTATTAAGCAGGAAGTTTCTGGAGCAAAACGACACAACAGAAGTTTATGCGCAATAATGACCGATATTGATTTCTTTAAAAGCGTTAATGATACTTATGGTCATGCCGCAGGTGATTTAGTCTTAAAAACAGTATCCAGAATAATTAAGCTCCAGCTAAGAGATTACGATATTGCAGGGCGTTACGGCGGAGAAGAATTTGCAGTGCTCCTTCCTTTTACAAAGCTTGAAGAAGCTAAAATGGTAGCAGAAAGACTTAGAAAAGCTGTTGAAAATAAAAAAATAGATATATCTAAAATTAACACTGAAAGCCCTCAAAAAAATATTAGTGTTACAATAAGTCTTGGAGTAGCTGAATACAACAACGGAGATTCGGAAGATACTTTATTACAGAACGCTGATAAAGCCCTATATAAGGCAAAAGAAAGCGGCAGAAACAGAGTTGAAGAATATGCCCAAAATCTTTAGGAAGAAAAAATGAAATTTAAACAAATATGTGAAACAATTGAAGATACTAAAAAATTGGCACAAAAATTTGCACCGTTAGTAAAAAACGGCTGCTTTATTAACCTTTACGGAGAAATAGGAGCAGGAAAAACAGCTTTTGTTAAGCTTGTTGCTGATGCTCTTGATGTAAAAGAAAAGGTTACAAGCCCGAGCTTTGTTATCTTAAACGAATATCATACGGGTTCTGTTCCGATTTATCACTTTGACCTATACAGGCTTGAAAATGAAGGTATAAAAACAATATTTGATGAATTAAGAGAATATTCCGAAGGCAATCAGGTTACTTTTGTTGAATGGGCTGAATTTAATCAGGATGAAACTCCTTTTAACCACTTAAAAATAAATGTAACATATTCTGATGATGATGCAAGAATTTATGAATTCGAATCTTTCGGAAATGACGAAATAATAGAAGGGCTGGCAAAATGACTGTAATATTAGCATTTGATACCTGTTTAGACAAAATGTATGCAGTTTTAAAAGATGATGAGCAGATACTTGCATCTCGAACAGTTGAAAACACTGACACAAAATATCATTCAGCTTTTTTAATTTCCACCTTGCAGGAAATTATGAAGGAAAACAATATTAAACCTCAAGATATTGATTTGATTGCAACCAATATTGGTCCGGGAAGTTTCACCGGGATTAGAGCCTGCGTAACTGTTGCCCGCGTAATGGCACAGCAGCTTGATTGTAAAGCTGTTGGAATTTCTTCTCTTGAAATTCTTGCAAAACTTGCTGATAAAAATCCGCTTGTAGCACTGGATGCCAGAAAAAATTCTGCTTATTTATACTTGAACGGAGAAACTAAGGGAGCTGTGCCTCTTGATGAAGTCAAAAAAATAATTGATTCCGGTCATTATACAGTTATAACTGATGATAAATTAAAGCCTGCCTTGGGAGGAACTTCTTATCAGGAAATATCTCATCCGTTAGGAGAAATTTTAGCAGAGCTTGCTTGTAAGGATGGAAGAGAAAATAACTGGAGAAAGCTTAAACCATTGTATATTCAACCGCCTCCGGGAATATAGATTAACTGCTCATAAAATTGGGAATAATATTATTGAACATTATCCTGATGGGCTGTTATGGAGAAAAGAATAGTAAAAACAGAAAATATTTCTTTTAAGTTAGCGGAAATTCCTTTGACACGCAAAGAACTGCGAAATATTCTTAATTACCGCATTCCCTGTTTATGCTGCGGTCATGAAATGATTCACCCTGATACTTACACCGAGCTTATTGAAAACCCGCTTTTAGCATCAAATGCTTTAACAGTTATACCTGTTTTAGAGCCTTATGAAAAAATTATGTATCCTGTTGAAAGGCAGGTATTTAATATGCTCAAAAACTTATCTGTTAAATATCCTGACAAAAACTTTCAGCAGCTTTTAATGATGAAAAAAGACGTTCATGAGCTTGCTCTTGTAAGAATTCAGAGCATAATTTTTAATAAGATAAGCTTTTACAGAAGAATTCTACCGGAAAAGGAAGCTCGCTGGCTTCGTTCATTAATGATAAAAACCAATGACATAATATTTGATCCAGCTCCGAAAAAACCTTTCAGCAGAAGAATTTTTATTACAAAAATCAAAAGAATAGTAAAAGATATTAATAACATAAGAATGAAAGATGAAATTATTGAAATTGCACGAAGATTGCCTCGTTCAAGCGATGAAGTATGCGCCTTTGTCGTTAAAAACGCACGAAAACGTCCAGAAATCATAGCTCTTAATCTCATACATCCTGCTGTTGGAACTTTTGAGCATCTTCAACCTAAGAGTTTAAAAGGCGCAAATAATTCACTTAACTTTGCGCTTGAATGTTCATACTGCAACAATTCACGACATCATTACCCTTTATCCGTTCAAATAGAAGAAAACCCTTATATGCCGCAAAATGCTCAGCTGCACATTGATAAGCTGATTTCACTCTGTAAAAAAGGAATAGGTAAAAAAGAATATATTGAAAATCTTCGAGAGGTTCTATTTAACCTTTCTTATGAAGAAATTGACCTTGATATTTCTAAGCTTAATTAGTCAGTAACACTTTATTTACATTATAGCAAAAAATTTAAATCACGTGTTTTTTGTGATTGTGAAAATTGCACCAATTACTTTAAATAATATTTATCATAAAAGGAACATTGAGAATAATCAGTATGATTATTCTCAATACAGGGTACCTGTATTGAACTCAAATCTGCAGGATAAATTTGTTCCTTCATTTTCAGGTTCTTTTGTTCATCTTCACAAATCTACTTTTAGAAATTATGCACAAAACAGGCACATAGGCTGTGTATACTGCAAACGTCACATGTTTACAAACAAAGAAAGAGATTCAATCTGCAAAACATTTAAAGATCAGCCTTCCGCAGTTTTCACAACTTTAATGGGCAGCTTTTTTGATTATTTTGATGAAGCAGGTATTGAGCTTCTGAATAAAATGGATAATATGTCAATGAGCTATCCAAAAGCAAAAATAAACAAAATCTTACAAGCTTTAAGCCCTGCCTCGGAAGACAGACTTATTGATTTGCAGAAACAAACTTTTGAACAAATAATAAATCTGAAAAAACTTCTTCCCGAAAATTCACGCTCAGAACTTGAACGTCTGATACAAAATTCTTATGACTGTATTAACGGTAAAGCATTCATACAAGAATACAGCGCAAAAGAATTTAACTATCAGCTAAAAAAGCTATCAGGGGCTCTTAATAAGCCTCAAACAACAGCCTATGTAAATAATATGGCTGATTTATTAACTCATCCGATTTACAAAGCAGCCGACAAGCCGCTTAACAATAAAATTATGTCAAATGTTTTGAGGACAACAAAATCACCCCATTACAATATTGATTTGACAAGTAATAATGCTAAAGAGAAGGTTCAACTTTTCATCATAAATAAGATAAAAAAAGCAGCTGAAAATGAAAACAATACAACAATTATTAATCTTTGCGATGTAACTAAAAAAAGGCTTTTAGGACAACCTGCATACTCAAAATTCAGTAATAAAGCATTTACCTACAAATTGAATGAAATTTTGGAAAATTCATCGAGTACTGATGAAATAAAAGAAATATTTAACAATATCTGTAATAAACTTCCGAAATCAAGCAACAGCATTGACGCTTTTATTGTAAAAAATAAAGATGCAACAAATATGGCAATTATAAATAATCTGCTTGATCAATATATGGTTACCATTGAGCATATAGTTCCCTCAAGCAAAGAAGGCGCAAATGACATCAGCAACTGGGCTCTTGCTTGTAAAAAATGCAATGGTATTCATGGAAGCAGCGATATAAAAACTAATTATCCGTTTGACAGAGAAGCACCTCAGGAATATTTTAATACCATAATTGATGACTGCAATAACAAAAACTTTTTCAACCCGAATGATGTTAAACAGATGGCAGATAATTTTTATAAAATTACAGACATAAAAGTTGATTTATCCAAATTAAAAGTTGATTAATATTAACAAATGTAAAAAATCTGCTAAAAACATTAAACTTTTAATAAGAAATAACCGATTAACTAAATGTACTTAGTTAAAAGGATGAAATCATGGCAGATACAGGTGCTTCATTTAACAGACCATATAAACCGTTCGGAATGAATGTAAAAGTTCCTGAAATCGGAGAAAGAACTTTAAAACAAGCAGGCGACACTTTAAGCAACATTGTTAAAGCTCCGACTGAACCTTTATTTAAATTCCTTGAAGAAAATGAAGAAGTATTCACTGGTGATATAAATTACAAAATGAATAAAATGTATGCGGAAAGTTTCACAATAGGTTCTGCAATGCGTATGGAAGATGAAAAGATTAACGGTATGCCTTCATCATTTGATATGCATTTTTAACCCGCTGAGCAGATGTACAAAGCAAACTAATTCTTATTTGTCTATATACGATAGAAAAGCCCCTAAAGGGCTTTTTTTATTAACCTCAAAAATCAACCAAAGTTGTAACTGATGAGTAAGTTTATAAACTTTCCTATTTTTCTTGTTTGCGGTATAATAATAAAGAACATAGAAGTGTATAACTAAATGCGCCAGAAAAGCGCAAAGCATACAGGAAGTTCACTGTATGCAGAAAAGAAAGGAAAACTATGGTACCGGAAACAAAAAAAACACAGATTGAAATCGGCGGTAAAACAGTTACTATTGAAACAGGAAAATACGCTCAATCTGCAAACGGTTCTGTTACAGTAAGATGCGGAGATACAATGCTTTTTGTACACGCAACAGTTTCAAAAGAACCAAGAGTGGGAATTGACTTTTTCCCTCTATTAATTGATTACGAAGAAAGAATGTCTTCAATTGGTCGTATACCCGGCGGTTACAACCGTTCAGAAGGTAAAGCCAGCGATAAAGCTATTCTAATATCAAGACTTATTGACAGACCAATAAGACCTCTTTTCCCTAAAGGATATAGAAACGATATTCAAATCGTTGCACAATTATTCAGCTATGATCAGCAAAATCAGCCTGATACATTGGCTATGTTAGGCGCATCTTTTGCTTTAATGCTTTCAGGAGCTCCATTTGAAGGTCCTATTGGTGCTGTTAGAGTATCAAGAGATGAACAAGGCAACTTGATTGCTAACCCGACTCACCAACAAGCTGATAAATCAGATTTAGATATTGTAGTTTCAGGAACACACGATTCTGTAATTATGGTTGAAGCAGGATGTAAGTTCGTTACAGAAGACGATATTATGGCTGCTGTTGAATTTGCTCAAGGCGAAATCAGAAAACAATGCGATGCACAGCTTGCATTTGCTAAAGAATGCGGAGTTGAAAGACAAGAATTTGTTAACCCGTATGACACAACAGAATTGAAAGCTATTATTCAGGAAACTGCAGGTGCAATGATTCATGATGCGTATCATAACTTTGACAGAGCTTACAGACAAGAAAAACTTGAAGAAGCTAAAAAACTTGTTAAAGAAAAAATTGATGCACTTCCTGATGATCATTACATCAAAAAAATCATGGAAGAAACAGGTATTGACTTTGTATCAGAAGAATTTAAAGCTGCAGAGAAAAAAGTTATGCGTGCAATGATTACTGATGAAGGCGTTAGAGCTGACGGAAGAAAACCACATGATGTACGTCCTATCTGGTGTGAAGTTGGTGTATTACCGAGAGCACACGGTTCAGCAGTATTTACAAGAGGTCAAACTCAAGTATTATCAGTTGCAACTTTAGCCGGTCCGGGTATGAAACAAGACCTTGACGGAGTTGATCCTGAAACAGAAAGAAGATATATGCATAAATACATCTTCCCGGGATTTTCAGTAGGCGAAGTTAAACCTTTAAGAGGTCCTGGCAGACGTGAAGTAGGTCACGGAGCTTTAGCAGAAAGAGCTAACATTCCTGCACTTCCTTCTCAAGAAGAATTCGGTTACACAATCCGTGTAACTTCAGATGTTTTAGAATCAAACGGTTCAACATCAATGGCTTCAACTTGCGGTTCATCAATGGCGTTAATGAATGCAGGTGTACCTGTTAAATGTATGATAGGCGGCGTTGCAATGGGTATGATTACCGAAGAAGGCAAAGAACCTGTTGTATTAACTGATATTCAAGGTATTGAAGACTTCTTAGGTGATATGGACTTTAAAGTTACAGGTAACGATACCGGTATTACAGCTTTACAAATGGATATGAAAGCTAAAGGTATTGCTAACGAAACTTTAAGACGTGCATTGGCTCAAGCTAAAGAAGGCAGACTTCATATTTTAGGTGAAATGAGAAAAGCTATTTCAGCTCCTTCTGAGCATTTATCTCCATTCGCACCTCAAATTTGCACATTAACTATTCCGACTGAAGATATCGGTACAGTTATCGGACCTGGCGGAAAACAAATAAGAGCAATCATAGATGCTTCAGGTGCTGAAATTGATATTCAAGATTCAGGTGTAGTAACAATTACATCTAACGATCAAGAAGGCGCTGACATCGCTAAGAGAATGATTAAAGAACTTACTTTCAAACCTCAGGAAGGTATGATAATGAAAGGTAAAGTTGTTAGAATTATTCCTATCGGAGCATTCGTTGAACTTGCACCGGGTAAAGACGGTATGGTTCATATTTCACAAGTATGCAAAGAAAGAATCGAAACAATTGAACCTCATTTGAATGTTGGCGATGAATGCATTGTTAAAGTTATCAAAATTGATGACAAAGGCAGAGTTAACCTTACTATCAAAGGTGTAACCGATGAAGAAAAAGCTAACTGCCAATAACAGTTAAATCTAATTAAAAGAGCTGATTAATATAATCAGCTCTTTTTTTTATACTAATAACATTCTTCTTAAATATCTTGTCTTCAGCAGGTGATATAATTCAGAATCTGAAGTTTTAAGGTATAAATCCAAGTTCTTTAAGCTGTCTGAGAGAATATCAGAAATATCGTGAACGTTAGAGGACATTAAGTCTGAAATCATAATCTCTAATTTAGCTTTTTTCAATTCAGGAGTAACATTGTTTTTTAACAATATTTTAGCACTTCCGCCATACTTTTCGACAAATTTACTGTATTTTATCGAACGCATCATATCTTTCTTTAATGAAGGGTTATCTTTAAGATTAGCAGAAAGCATTTCCAATAATACATTAAGCTGAGCATCTTTCTCATAGAAACTGCTTTTCTTATAACTTGTTGCAAAGTCAACAATCATTGTATTAATTTTATTTATATCTTCTTTTGAGGTAATAGGTCTTAAATAATCCTGATAATACAAGTTTATCTTAGCTTTCTGTTCAGGAGTAAGTTTGTCAATACCGAGTTTTCTTGCAAGTTTCATAATTTCATCTGTTTGAAGCACAAGCATTTTTTCAGCCCCATCAGGTTTTATAGACGAAATTATTTCAACAAGAGCTTGGTCATTTGCAGTCATAACTTGAGAATATTTTAATGAGAAATCTTTATTAACAGAATAAGATATTTTATGCAAAGCATCCTCAGGAAGAATTGTATCTTCATAGCCTTCAGGCACCATACCGTCAACTGCCAGAGTAAGCTTATATTTATCTGTTACTAAAGGGTGTGCAATCAAAAATTGAGTATATTTTTTAACAAATGCATCAGGCAGCAGTGTCAATTCTTCTTTTAAAACACCTCTTAAATATTCATTTAAATCACCGTTATACCTTATTTCATGTGTTGCAGGAAATACCGTGTAGGTTCTGAGTGATTTATCTTCATTAATCGGTACAGGTTTTAATTTTTCTTCTGACAAAATACTTTTTGCTTCTTCTTTAGTTTCTTCAATTTCAGCAGGAAGCTTTGCAAACATTTCATCATATTCTGCCTGCTTAAGATTATGCAGCCTTTGCCTTTCAAGCCTTTCAGGTTTTATTTCATGCGCATATTTCAGCAAATCGCGAAATTCTTCGTTATTACCGTCTACACCATAAGCCTCCATAAAGAGCTTAATAGTGTCTTTCATAGCAGTTGAACGCTGTTCCTTCATTTGAGAGTTGCTGTTCCAATATGCACTAAATATATCTTTTTGAGATTTAGAAAGATTATCATAGTTTTCATAGAAATCTTTCATTTCATCAGAAGCATGAACTTTTTCAAGAACAACAGAACTAATCTCACTCAAATACTTAGAAACAAAATTTGAGCTTTCTGTATTTTTTATGCTGCTTTTTTTGATTTGCCTTTTTGCTTCTTCAACACTTCCGTTCCCCTTAATAACAGCATCAGAAAGTTTATCAAGTTCCCAGTCCTTAACATTTTCAAACTTTTTAGGACTTACTTTTGATACAACATTAGCTTTGGCACTGCTTACATTTGTACCATTTCGGGATTCAATAGGTTTTCTCGGTTTATATTCATAAGGAAAATCTTCACGAGTAGCTATGAAAGATTTCCAAAATGCACTTTTAGGAAATTTTATTCCGTAAGCAGAAAGAGTTTCATATTGAATAGGGCTTAGGCCTTTATAGTGAACTGATATATCCTTCTCAAAATCAGTGTTAATTTCTTTTAACGTTTTTCCTTCAAGATAAATTTTCTTTAAAAGGTAATGCCCTAAATTGTCTTTGCCGTTCTTAAATAAAGATTTATCTTCTTGACGCATCAATTCAATCTCAGCAATAACACCTGTTCTGACTTTTTTGTTAGGTACATCTGTCAAATTCTCAAACAGAGGTTCCTCAGAGAAGCTTCTGTTAGCCTTAACCTGTTCTAAAGTATCGGTATCTTTAATATCGCCATAAACAAGTTTCATCATTTGGTTAGGAGGCATATTTTTTCTATCCTCATAGTCATTAAACAAGTATGATTTCATAGTTTCAGGCATATTGTCTCGGTTGAAAGGCTGTTCATAAAAATTTTCAGGGGTTCTGAACAAGCGTGCCGTAAAACTTATATTGTAATCCCTGTAAGCAAGAGGGTTATAAGAATAATTAGTATAATTATTCTTTGAAAACAAGTTCTTGTTTTCAGATTTTTGCTCAGGTCTTTGTGAATACAATAACGGGGTAATTTTTTCTACTTTCATTTTTCTCTTTCCAACTGTTATTAATGTATATTTACTCTATTATTGTAAACCCCTGAAAAATAAATTTTGTTAGCAGTTTAAAATAATGTAACAAATATTTTTTTGTGTTAAGCTGAAAATATATGGAGGATGAAAAGATGTGCGATGTAATAACTATTGGCAGTGCTACTATGGATGTATTTGTAGAAAGCGATGATGCTAATATCGTTTCTGTTTATACAAAAAATAAAAAATCAGAATTTATGAGTTATCCGTACGGTGCAAAAGTAGAAATCAGCGACTTTGACTCTAAAGTCGGCGGAGGCGGAGTTAACACTGCCGTAAACTTTTCCAATCTGGGATTTAATACAAGCGCAATTTTCAAAATAGGGGATGACATATACTCAGACGGTATTTTAGAATCTTTTAAAGATAAAAAAGTTGATTTGTCAAATATTGTGCAAGACAAAAAAGTAAGCACAGGTTTTTCTATAATTCTTGTAAGTTTTCAAGGCGACAGAACAGTTCTTGCTCATAGAGGAGCAAATGCTCAGATAAAAAAATCTGATATTAATTTTGATGCTATTAAAAATTCAAAACTCTTATATATTGCTCCTATGAACGGCGACAGCACTAAAGTTTTAGATGATATTGCTAATTTTGCAAATGACAATAATGTTTATGTATGCTTTAACGCAGGTTCTTCAAGCATTAAAAAAGGATTTAATTATCTTAAAAAAATTCTTGAAAATGCAAATATCGTTGTCCTAAACAAAGAAGAAGCTTCTTTAGCTACTCAAATTCAGGTTAGACCCGATACAAGAGATGAAAAATATTCGGAAAGCTTAATTCACCCTGATGTAAAAGATATGTTTAAAAAACTTAAAGTCAGAGATTACCAAATAATCGTTATAACAGACGGCGGTAAAGGTGCTTATGCATATGACGGCAAAGACTACTACTATTGCCCTGTATTTGACGGTCCCGTAGTTTCTACATTAGGCGCAGGCGATGCTTTCGCTTCAACATTCTGCGCAGCTCTCGGCAAAACAAATGCTGATATAGGAAAAGCTTTAATGTATGCCTCAGTAAATTCCGCAGGTGTTGTTTCTAAATTCGGTGCAACAGAAGGTTTGCTGACTTTTGATGAAATTGAAAAGAAACTTGCTGAAAATCCTGACTACAAATATAAGTTAGCAGATTAAAATTCAGATAAAAATATTATTAAAAAACTTCCCTAATTTTCACATTTTATAGTATAATATTTGTATATAAGAAGGAGAAAATTATGGGATATAAAATTTTATCAAAAAAAGAGCTTTGCCCTAATCAATATGAAATAACTATTGATGCGCCTTATGTTGTTAGAAACGCGCAAGCAGGACAATTCATTATATTCAGAGCAGATAATAACAGCGAACGTGTTCCGTTGACAATCGCTGATGTTAACAAAGAAAAAGGTGAATTAACCCTTGTATTTATGGCTGTCGGATATTCTACAAAAAAACTTGCAGCATTAAATGAAGGAGATGAAATTCATGATATCGTAGGACCTTTAGGTCAGCCTACACATATTAAAAAATACGGAACAGTTGTTTGTCTTGCAGGCGGATACGGTGCAGCTCCATGTTATTTAATCGCGAAAGCTTTTAAAGATGCAGGCAACAAAGTTTATATGATTATGGGTGCAAGAAATAAAGATTTAATCTTCTGGCAAGATAAAATGAAAGATGCTTGTACTGAACTTTTCATCACTACCGACGACGGTACATTAGGTGAAAAAGGTTTTGTAACTCAAGTATTGGAAAGAATTATGGGACAAGAAAAAGTTGATTATGCAATTGCTGTTGGTCCTATGCCGATGATGAGAGCAGTGGCTGATTTAACACGCGATAAAGGGATTTATACTGAAGCAAGCATGAACCCTATCATGGTTGACGGAACAGGTATGTGCGGAGCATGTCGTGTTACAGTAGGCGGAGAAACTAAATTTGCCTGCGTAGACGGTCCTGATTTTGATGCTCACAAAATTGACTTTGACGAAGTAATTAACAGAACAAGAATTTACAAAGACCAGGAAAGAAAACGCGACGAAAACTGCAACTTGTTAAAACAAGCAGCAGCAATGTCTAATAAATAGGAGAAAAAATATATGGCTAAAGATATTCCTTATTGCCCGTTAATGAGTGCAGGCTCTGACATAGACAAAGTTTGTACACTTGAAAGCTGCGCTTGGTATGTTCCCAGCGTAAGAAAATGTTCAATGTATATGTTAGCATACAACGCATTATTGGAAACTAATGCTAGACAGAAAGCAGCTCAACAAAGGTAATAAATGAAACTTATTGTATGTGTAAAACAAGTTCCTGATACAACTGATATCAAGTGGACAGAAAATAATACTATTCAAAGGGAAGGTGTGGAAAGTATCACCAACCCTTTTGATGTATATGCTATTGAAGAAGCTTTAAAGATTAAAAAGACTTGTAAAGACGTGGAAATTACCGTTGTTACAATGGGACCGTTACAGGCGGAAGATATGCTGAAAAAAGCTATTGCCCTCGGCTGTGATAATGGCGTTTTGATTTCAGACAGAAAATTTGCAGGTGCAGATACTTATGCAACAGGAAAAACTATTGCAAGTGCAATTAAAAATAAGATATCTGATTTTGATTTAATAATATGCGGACAATTTGCAATTGACGGCGATACCGCGCAAACCGGTCCGAGCATTGCAAATCAGCTTGATATACCTCAGGCAACTTTTGTAAAAAATGTTGTAGAATGTGATGAAAATTGCATTACCGTAACAAGAGAAATTGAAGAAGGGCTGGAAACCGTTAAGGTTAAATTCCCTGCTCTTGTTTGTGTGCTTAAAGGTTATGAAGAACCTTCAAGAGCAACTATAAACGGGATTAAAAAAGCTCAAAATTCCACAATTGCTATTTATTCTATGGATGATATCGGATTAACTCCTGAAGAAGTTGGTATCAAAGGTTCCCCAACATACGTAAGCAGAGCTTTCAGACCGGAAAAAACCAGAGGTGAATGTCAAATAGTCACTGATTGTGATATGCTTGCCAATAAAATAAAAGAATTCGGAGGGCTTGCTGATGAGTAATATAATGTTATATGCAGAAGTTACTAAAGACAATTACCTTCATACAGTTCTTTTTGAACTTGCATATAAGGCTCAGGAACTTTCTCAAAAACTTAACAATGCAGACATCTCAGCTCTTTTAATCTGTAAAACGGGATTAGGGGAAACTTTTAAAGAAGCATTTATAAACAGTGGTTTTGATTACGTTTATATCGCAGAAGACGACTGCCTTGAACATTATTCAACAGAAATTTATTCAAAAATAGCAGTTGATATTATAAATGAAGTTAAACCTGACATAATGCTTATCGGAGCAACTACTCAAGGAAGGGATTTGGCGCCGAGAATATCGTCAACACTTCATACAGGCTTAACTGCAGATTGTATTGGACTTGATATTAACGAAAAAGGACAGCTTGCAGCCACTCGTCCTACATTTGGCGGGAAACTGATGGCAACAATTTTATGCAAAAATCTTCCTCAAATGGCGACTGTCAGACCAAAAGTCTTCAAACCCGCTCCTGAAAATATTGTAAAAGATACAAAATTTATTTATATAAAACCTGAAATTGGTAATATTGAAAGAAAAGTAGAATTTTTGAACTTTGTAAGGAATTTAAATTCTGCAATAAACGAACTTGACAGTGCAAACATAATCGTTGCAGGCGGCAAGGGAATGAAAAACGAAGAAGGTTTTGAACTTCTTAAAAACTTTGCCGATTCAATAGGCGGCTGCATTGCGGCAAGCAGAGGTGCTGTTGATATGGGGCTTGCATCTTCTGATATTCAAATAGGACAGACCGGAAAAACAGTTACACCTAAACTTTATATAGCATGCGGAATATCAGGTGCTATTCAGCATATTGTAGGAATGCAGGACAGTGATAAGATTATAGCCGTAAATAATGATCCTGATGCACCTATTTTTGAACATTGCGACTGTGCAATTGTCGATGATGTATTTGAAGTACTGCCAAAACTAATAAAATATTATTCTCCTGAAAAATAGCAAAAAAATTAAATTTATAATCTTGACAAAATACCTGTAATAAGAAATAATGATTAAAGAAGCAATATTTGAACTTTAGTTTAAGAAAAGATAAACAGGATAAAAAGGAGGCTGAATATGTTATATTCAAAAGCATTAAGGGTTGCCCCCCCCCCGACAAGGTTGCTGGGTTAAAGGGGTTTACACTTGCTGAGGTTTTGATTACTCTCGGCATTATTGGTGTGGTTGCGGCACTTACAATACCTAACATCATAGGGCATTACAAAAAAGTTGAGACATCATCGCGGCTTAAAAAGTTTTACTCAATAATGGAACAAGCAATTCGAATGAGTGAAATAGAATACGGCGATTCTAAAGAATGGTTTAAAGCAAGTACACAATATGATGATGAAGGCAATGTGGATTATGATGCACAAGGTAAAGTGACTAAAGAATTTTTTATGACATACCTTGCACCATACTTTAAATATACAAATATCACAGAAGGAAGAAATACTGTTGATGAAGAAGGTAACAAAAAAGGAACTATCACAACTGTATATCTTGCAGACGGAACTTACTTCAGTTTTAATAACGGCGCCTGTATGGATTTTGCATTTGACACAAACGGTTATAAAAAACCAAATGAAATGGGCAGAGATAAATTTGCATTTTTAATGTGCTTTTCTGAATGGGATAGACTTTACCACTGCGGCTCTAATCAAAAAGCATTTTGCGCATACGGTTCAGCACAAAATGTAGACAACACAAGAGAAAAAAGACTTGCTGACTGCAAAAAATCAGGTTACTGGTGCAGCGGACTTTTATTAATGGATAATTTTGAATTCAAAGACGATTATCCTTATAAATTATAAAATAAATCAATAAATCTTTATGAGAGGATGCGGAAAATTAGAAATTTTCCTCATCCTCTCATCTTTTTTGTGCTAAAATAAATTAGTAATAAACCAATTTCGAAAGGATACAAGGGATATGAATAAGGTTGTTGTCGGAGCTCAGTGGGGCGATGAAGGTAAAGCTAAAATTACTGATTTATTAGCACAGGATGCTGATTTGATTATAAGATATCAGGGCGGATGCAATGCAGGTCACACAGTAGTTGCACATAATAAAACTTTTAAGTTTCACCTTATACCGTCAGGAATTTTGTATAAAGGTAAAACCTGTTTTATAGGAGCAGGTACGGTTATTCTGCCTGAATACTTTGAAGAAGAAATTCAAGGACTTATAAAAGAAGGTATTGATGTATCAGGATTAAAAATTAACCCTCTGGCATCTATAACAATGCCTTACCACACAGAAGTTGACGGATACAGCGAAGACACTGCAAAAAAAGGAAAAATAGGCACAACTAAAAAAGGTATCGGACCGACTTATACAGATAAAATGGCTCGTATCGGTTTAAAAATTCAGGATTTATACTCACCTGAAGCACTTTCTGAAAAATTAGACGTTATTCTTCCTTTGAAAAATAAAACACTCGAAAACGTCTATGGACTAAGACCTTATACAAAAGAAGAAGTTACAGCATTATGCGCAAAATACGCTGAAATTTTCAGACCTTATGTATGCTTTGATTGGCAAAAGGTTTTGGAAGATGCAAAACGCGCTAAAAAATCAATCCTTTTTGAAGGTGCGCAGGGTGTCATGCTTGATATAGACTACGGCACATACCCTTTTGTAACTTCATCCAGCCCGATAGGCGGCGGAGCTGCAACAGGTTCAGGATACGGCCCGACTATGATTGATGAAGTTATAGGAGTTTCTAAAGCCTATGTTACACGTGTTGGCGAAGGTCCTTTTGTAACAGAATTAACAGATGAAACCGGTAAAAAAATCCAAGACATAGGACACGAATTCGGTGTTACAACAGGACGTCCGAGAAGATGCGGATGGTTTGATGCAGTTACAATGAAATATGCAGTTTTGGTCGGAGGATTAACATCTATTGCCTTAACTAAAATTGACGTGTTTGATACTTTTGACGAAATTAAAGTTTGTACAGCATACAAAGATAAACGCGATGGAAAAATTTACACAAGTTATCCGACTGATGTTTATATTCACAAATACCTTGAACCGGTTTATGAAACCCATAAAGGCTGGGGCGTAAATGTATCGGGTATACGTAAATATGACCAATTGCCTGAAAATTGTAAAAAGTACCTTGAAAGACTTGAAGAAATCCTTGAAGTACCTATTTCTATCGTCAGTGTAGGCCCTGATAGAGAACAAACAATTTTTAAATAAGCAATTTTTTATATTCACATGTTTTATTATACATGTACAGCTATGATTAAAATTAATAACATACCAGTAATAAATAGTTCAAAGTCACAGCAAAAGCAGTCATTCAAAGGTGAAGAAGGAACAACAACAAAACCGCAGGTTGAAAAATTACCTGACGTTAAACCTGATTATGCTGTTAAAACTCCTATGCCGTATACAAAAACAGGAGAAATGAATTTTCCTTACGACACAAAGGCATACTGCTATAAACTTGCAAACGGACAAAAGGTAATAATTGTTCCACAGGAAGGTGAAACTGTTCTAAGAACTTATGTTAATTCAGGTTCTATGAACGAGCCCGATAACCTTAGAGGAATAAGTCATTATATTGAGCATAACTTATTCAACGGTTCTGAAGGGCTTGAAGAAGGTGAATTTTTTAAAGCTGTTGATAAAATGGGTGCATCAACAAACGCCTCAACAGGATTTGCTGAAACGAATTACTACATAAGCTCTAATCTTCTGAATGATGCTGATTTGGAAAATAAAATCAGGCTTCACGCATCAATGCTTGAAACACCTATTTTTGCCATAGATAAGCTTGAAAAAGAAAAAGGTATTGTTAATTCTGAAATTAACATGATATTGTCAAAACCAGAAAATTTAGCAATAAATAAAACTCTTAAAAACTTATACGGAATTAAATCAACTTCAACGGATTTGATAGGCGGAACAACTGATAATATAACAAATCTTACAAAAGAAGATGTTGTTAATTACTATAATAACAATTACTTCCCTGCAAATATGGTAACCGTTATTACAGGCGATGTTAAACCGGATGAAACAATACAGCTGATTTCAAAATACTTCACCTCTAAAAGACAGCCGAATAAAGCAAGACATTTTGAACCGCTCATTCCTACTGATAAAACTGTCAGAGAAGATATTATCTCCAATAAAGCTACCGGAACCACAATCGTTGTGGGATTTAACGGGCCAAAATCCAATGATACAAAAGAAAAAATTTATATCTCAGCTTTATCAAGACTTTTATCAATGTCGCCTACTTCAAGAATAGATAAAAATATTAAAAAATATAATGCAGGTTCCTGGATAGAAAAAGAAAAAATCAGCACAAACCCTAAGGACGGCACTGTTGTAATGCTAATATCAGAATGCGTAGACGAGAATTCAGAAGATATTCTCAAAACTATATTCACAGAAATAGCAAATATTGCAAACAATCCGCCTACTGATGATGAAATGCAGATTATCAAAAAGAAAATGCTATACAGTTATTCAAATACTTTTGAAAAATCTTTTGCAACAAACAACCTTATAGGAACTTCTATACTTGAAAATAATGAAGATTATATAAACAGTTTTGAGCAAATAGTTAAATCAATGACCGCAGAGGATTTGGTTAACACTGCTAAAAAGTATCTTGATATAAATAAAGCTTCAGTAACTGTTGTTCACCCTGATACGGTTTCAGCAGAAACAATAAAAAACAACTACAAAAAAGTATCAAATGTATCTTTTACAGGTGCAAAAAAAGAAGCCATAAATCTTTCCGAAGTAAAAGAGTACAATATGGCTAACAATTATAAAGTCGTTACATCAAATTCAAAAACAGATAATGTTACGGCAATTTTTCAAATGTATACAGATTCATATTACCCTGCAAAGCCCTCTGTATCAATTATTTTAGACGGACTGCTAAGTGAAGGTTCCGCATTCAGAAATGAAGAAGAACTTGAAACTGATTTGGCAAAAAACGGCATATCAGTTTCCATTGGTGCTAATGCCGATAATTTAAGCGGTGCTTTTATTTGTCAAAAAGAAGACCTTGATAAAGCTATGAAATCATTCAAAGAAGTTCTTGAAAATCCACGATTTACTCAAGAAAGCTTTGAACAGGTAAAAGAACGTATCAAAGACAATATTCTTACATCTGAAAAATCAGCATTTGATAAGCTTGATAAAGAAATTTACAAAGGACTTCCGCACGGAATTTCCAAAGAAGATATTTTAGAAGACCTTGAAACAGTAACATTGGACGATGTCAAAGCTTTTTACAGCTACTTAATTCAAAATGGAAAAGCACAGTTGGGAATTTCTGCGCCGTTTGAAAAAGACAAAAGTCTGAGTAATGTAGTATTTTCAAATACTGCATCATTACGTCCCGTAAAACCGTTTGAACACGTTACAAAAACAATATTTAACCCTGTTGAAGAAACTAAAGTTTTAACAGATGTCGATAATAAAAACCAAGCAGAGATTATTGAAGCTTTTAAATACAAAATAAACGATAATTTAAAAGATAATGTCACAATAAATCTTATGAATATTATTCTTGGCGGAAATCCTTCTTCAAGGCTCTTTAGCGATTTGAGAGAAAATCAAAAACTCGCTTATCATGTCCGTTCTAATTTTGAAAACAATGAAGATACCGGTGTTTTTGTTCTGAAAATTGAAACTACAACAGAAAACAGCGATACGGGTGAAATAAGCTTTGATAATGTTCAAAAATCAATTAACGGATTTAACAAACATATAGCAAAAATTAAATCCGAAAAAGTCAGTGAAGAAGAATTGAATAATGCTAAATTAAATTTGAAAAACCAAATCTTAAATTCGTGCCACTCAGCCGACGATAAGCTTACTTTGTTATATCAAGGCATAGATTCTCCTTACGGAATTTCCAGAGAAAACCAAATGTATGATATGATTGACTCTATTACAGCAGATGATATTTATAACGCAGCAAACTATATCTTCGCCGGCAAACCTGTTTATTCAATTGTGGCAACAGAAAATACTTTAAAGCATAATCAAGAATTCTTAAATTCTCTTAAGGCTTAATCTCTGTTAAATACTTCTCTATATGACAAGAAAAAGTATATGATTGCACTGATACCTACCAGAGAGTAAACTATTCTTGATAAAATTGTCATATCACCGAATAAAAGTGCGACCAAATCAAGTTCGAACAGACCTACCAAACCCCAGTTTAACGCACCGATTAATACTAAAATATAAGTTATAATTTTTAAAGCTTGCATATTTTTCCTCCTTTTTAAAATATTCTTTACTTAATGATTATTTTTCGGAATTAGACACAAGAATAAAAATAAGGATAAAAAAAGAACCTGATTTTATCAGGTTCTTTTAAGTCGATTAAAATTATAATAAATTATAATTTTTCAGCAACCATTAATGTAGTTTCAGCTAATCTTGTAGAATAACCCATTTCGTTATCATACCAAGAAACAACTTTAACCATATTGTCGCCCATTGTCATTGTTAATGCAGCGTCAACTGTTGAAGATTGGTGAGAACCGATGAAGTCAGAAGATACAAGCGGAGTTTCTTCATAAACTAAGATTCCTTTCATTTCGCCTTCAGCAGCTTCTTTTAAAGCAGCGTTAACAGCTTCAACTGTAACAGGTTTTTCAGTTTCGAATACAACGTCAACAACTGATACGTCAGGAGTAGGAACTCTCATAGCGAAACCGTTTAATTTACCTTTTAATTCAGGAATAACCAAAGCAACAGCTTTAGCAGCACCAGTAGTTGTAGGAACAATGTTTAAAGCACCTGCACGAGCTCTGCGAGGGTCTTTGTGACCTGCATCCAAAATTCTTTGGTCGCCTGTGTATGAGTGAACAGTAGTCATTAAACCTTTAACGATACCGAATTTATCCATAACAACTTTAGCTACCGGAGCTAAACAGTTAGTTGTACAAGATGCCATAGAAATGATATCGTGTTTTGCAGGATCGTATTCATTACCGTTAACACCAAGAACGATAGTTTTGTCTTCGTTTTTAGCTGGAGCTGAGATGATAACTTTTTTAGCACCGGCATCTAAGTGAGCTTTAGCTTTAGTTGCATCTGTAAAGAAACCTGTTGATTCAACAACAACTTCAACACCAAGGTCTTTCCAAGGTAATTGAGCCGGATCTTTTTCTGCAAAGAATTTAATTTTTTTACCGTTGATGATAATACCTTCATCATAAGCTTCTACATCACCACAGAATTTACCTTGAACTGAATCATATTTGAAAATATGAGCAGCTTGAGCTGGTGTTAAACCGGGGTCATTGATTGCTACATAATTAATTTTGTCAAAAATACCTTCTTCGATAGCGGCTCTTAATGTATTACGGCCGATTCTACCAAAACCGTTAATTGCTACGTTTACCATAAGTTTTTACTCCCTTTCTTTTGTAAAACTTTAACATGTAACTTATATCATTAACAAAAAAACTAATCAAGTAGGTAGTCGTTTTGAAATGTTAAGAAAAAGTTAATTTATAATTGAAAAATTAAATGATATAAGTTATTATCATTATATGTTAGTGAGTAAGATAGGTATATGTAAGAGTCATCCGAGTTTTAATAATGAAACTTCTCAAAAGCGTGAAGGTTTTCTGGAAAAATTTCATACCTGCACTAAAAATTCTGCGGATATGAATGACACTGTTGTGGTTCCAAGAACAATATTTAAAGGATATTTAGGATTTATGGCAGGAACTGCGCTTACCAGTTTAAGCGGAATATTTACCAAACATCCAAAAACAAAAAACACTCTTTTAGCTGCAGGAATTCTGACTGCTCTTTATGGAACATTTGCTTTTGTAAGACCGTTTGTAATTAAAGATGCACCGGGTGTTGATAAGACTAAATAAGTTATTAAAACTTATAATCTCTGCCGCCGCATTCAATTTTTACTAAATCTTCTTTTACGGTTTTCTTAATATTATCAGCCTCTAAAGTTTCAACTTCTTTAGCTATTAAATCGTACCCTAATTTTTTAGTTTCTTCTGATGCATAATCTTCAAGATATTCTTTTAAAGTGAGTATTGCATTAGGGTGGCAGAAATTATGTATCTGCTGGTTTTTACAAACTTCCATAAATCTGTCGCCTGTTCTTCCGCTGCCATAGCAAGCAGTACAAAAACTTGGCAGATAACCTAATTGAATTAACCATTTTATAACTTCATCCAGAGGTCTTCTGTCTGAAACATCAAATTGAGCAGAATCTTCCTTTTCAGGCATAGGGTTAAAGTATCCTCCTACACTTGTTTTTGAGCCGCCTGAGATTTGAGAAATTCCCAGATGAAGCAAGCGTTCTCTGCAGCTTGCATTTTCTCTTGTTGAAACTATCATGCCTGTATAAGGCACTGCAATTCTAATACAAGCAGCAATTTTTGCAAATGTGTCATCATCTATACCGTTGTCAAAAGCATCAGGATCAATGTCATCGGCTTTCTTAATACGCGGAACACTTATGGTATGAGGTCCTACACCATAAACTGCTTCAAGGTGTTCTGCATGCATTAACAGTGCTGTAAACTCGTATTTATAAGATTCCAGTCCGAACAATACACCAAGTCCTACATCGTCTATACCGCCCTGCATAGCTCTGTCCATTGCTTCAGTGTGGTATTTGTAATTATGTTTAGGACCTGTCGGATGTAATTCTTCATAACTTTTTTTATTATAAGTTTCTTGAAACAGGATGTATGTACCAATTCCTGCTTCATGCAATTTTTTGTAATTTTCAACGGTTGTAGCTGCAATATTAACATTTACACGTCTTATTGAGCCGTTTTTATGTTTTACACTGTAAATCGTATTAATAGATTCAAGAATATACTCAATAGGATTGTTAACCGGGTCTTCTCCTGCTTCGATTGCAAGGCGTTTATGCCCCATATCCTGAAGCGCGGTAACCTCTTTTTTAATTTCTTCCTGAGAAAGCTTGCGTCTTGGAATATGTTTATTCTTAGCGTGGTAAGGACAGTAAACGCATCCGTTAACACAATAATTTGATAAATAAAGAGGAGCAAATAAAACTATACGATTTCCGTAATAATCTTTTTTAATCTGTTCGGCAAGAGAAAAAATTTCTTTATTTTTGTCCTCGTCATCACATTCTAACAAAATTATAGCCTCTCTATGAGTAAGCCCTTTTCCTAATCTTGCTTTATCCAGGATTTTATCAATAACCGAAAGGTTATTTTTATTATCTTCTGCATATTTTAAAGATTCCAGGACTTCTTCATGACATATAAATTCATCAGCATCATGTGATTTAGGATTATACATAGTTCTCCTCCTTAGACTTAACGACATGATAAAACATCAAAAATAAAAGTAAAGCTTATTTAATAACCCAGCCGCCGCCTATCAAATGTTTATCATTAATATCGTAGAACACACCTGCCTGACCTGCAGTTATTGAGTTAACAGGTTCGTAAAATTCGACATCTGCACTGTCATCATATAATCTTACACGAGCTTTTTTATGCTCCATGTTATATCGAATTTTAACCCACGCATCAAATTCGCTATTATCTATCGGATAAGTTAAATTTATTCCTTTTATAGTTAAATTCTTTTTATAGTTATCTTCTTCTCTGCCAACATACACGATATTTTTTTCAGCATCAATATCAATTACATACAAAGGATAAGGAGCAGCAATTCCGATACCTTTTCTTTGACCTATTGTGTATTGGTAGCAGCCGGAATGTTCACCCCATTTTTTACCTGTAAGAATATCGATAAAATCACCTTTTTCAGAACCAAATTTATCTGTGAGGTATTTTTTTGTTGTCATAGGCTTTTGAATAAAACATATATCCTGACTTTCCTTTGAATCTTTTGGAGGAAGATTAAAGTCAACAGCCATCTGCTTAACTTCCGACTTATTATAATGATAAAGAGGGAAAATCGTTTTAGATAATTGCTTTTGTCCTAACCTGTATAAGAAATAAAGCTGGTCTTTGTGTTCATCTTTTGCAGGATAAAGTTTATAAATCCCGTTTTCATACTTTATATCCGCATAATGCCCTGTTGCATAAACATCAGCACCTAATTTATCACAGGCAAAATCAAACAGTTCACCCCACTTAATAAACTGATTACACATTATACAAGGATTTGGAGTTTTTCCGCACTTATATTCATTTTCAAAATAGTTTATAACCCGTTCTGAAAACTTTGCGGTAACATCACAAACTTCATGCCTGATACCGAGCATATCAGCCACACGTTTTGCATTTTTAACAACAGTATCTGCTGCTTGGGTATCAACCATTTTACCCGTAATACCTATAACTTCATATCCTTTTTGCTGTAACAATAAAGCAGTTACGGAACTGTCTACTCCACCGCTCATAGCCACAGCAGCTATTTTCTTATTTTCCATATCTGTAAATTAGCATATAATTTGACACAAAGCAATCAAAATAGTAAAATTATTATATTAGAAGGAGAGAATAAATGGAGATTAAAGCCGTAATTTTGGCTGCCGGTAAAGGCACACGTATGAAATCAAATACCCCGAAAGTTTTACATAAAATTTTTGAAAAACCTTTACTGGGATATGTTTTAGATAATGTAAAAAATATTGTTAACGAGTCGTTTGTAATTGTAGGACACCACGCAGAAGAAGTTACAAAATACGTTCAAAAAGAATACGAAAATGCTAAAACAGTTCTTCAAACTCCTCAGTTAGGAACAGGTCATGCTGTTTCAATGGTTTGTCCTTCTTTAGAAAATTTTAACGGACAGGTTATTATTCTTTGCGGAGATACACCTCTAATTACAGAAGATACTTTAAAAAACTTCATTGATTACCACAATTCAAATAATTCGGACTTAACAGTTATGAGTACAATCTTTGAGAACCCTGCTAATTACGGAAGAATTATCAGAGAAAACGATAACTCACTAAAATGTATTGTTGAAGAAAAAGATGCAACACCCGAGCAAAAAGCAGTAAAAGAAGTTAATGCAGGAATTTATTGTTTGAATTGGAACAAAATCAAGCAGGCATTCTGCCAATTAACCAGCAATAATGCTCAAGGAGAATATTATTTAACAGATATCATTGAATGGGGCAAGAAAAACAGCTTGAACGTAAATGCTTACATTATGGAGAATAATGAAGAAATTTACGGTATCAACTCACGTTCAAATCTTGCAACCGCAACTAAATTAATGAATACAAGAAAACTAAATAAATTAATGGACAACGGTGTAACAATTGTTGATCCTGACAGCACCTGGATTTCAGAAGATACAGAAATAGGTGCTGATACGACAATTTATCCTGCAACATACATTGAAGGTAAAAACAAAATCGGCAATAACTGTAAAATCGGTCCTTGCGCTCATTTAAGAGGGGATGTAGAAATCGCGGATAACTGCAAAATCGGCAACTTTGTTGAAGTTAAAAAAGCAAAAATCGACCACAATACAAATGCAGGGCACTTAAGCTACATCGGAGATTGCGAAATCGGTTCTAACGTAAACATCGGTGCGGGAACTATTACGGCAAATTACAATCCTATAACAAAAGTAAAAAGTAAAACTGTGTTGAAAAACGATGTAAAAATAGGTTCAAACACAGTACTTGTAGCTCCGGTAGAAGTTGAAGAAGGAACAAACGTAGGTGCGGGAAGCGTTATTACCAAAAACCTTCCTTCATGGGCATTAGCAATTACACGTGCTCCGTTAAGAATTATTGAAAATTGGGTAAGAAAATAAAAGATGCTATATTATTAGAAAAACTCCCGCTTTAAAAGCTAATATTTGGGAGAAGGAATGAAAGGTGCTTAGCACAATGAAAAAAGTTTTTAGGCGGGAATAGTTTAACCCGTCTTTTTTGTGTTTCACAAACTGCTATTCATGTTAAAATTAAACTATGACGACCAAAGAGATAAAATGGACAATGTTTGTAATAGCAGCAATTGGCAATTTTATTGCCATGCTGGACTCTACAACGGTAAATTTGGCATTATATCCTATGTCAGTCGATTTAAATGTTACCATGACACAAATTCAATGGGTTATGGTTGCTTATATGCTTGTTTTAACAGTATTTCTGCCGTTTTTTGGAAAACTCGGAGATATATTTCCCAAAAATAAACTTTATTCCATAGGTTTTTCAATTTTTGCAATAGGAGCATTTTTAAATACCACAGCTCCAAGCTTCGTTCTGTTGGTAGCATACAGATGTCTTGAAGCTCTCGGTGCATCTATAATGCTTTCTAACGCTCAGGCTATAATTGCAGGAATTTTCAAAAATGAACGCAGAGGAAAGGCACTGGGTTTAAACGGATGCATAGTTGCACTCGGCGGAATGAGCGGTCCTGCATTGGGAGGGATACTTATTAATTCATTCGGCTGGCACTCTGTATTTGTACCTTGCATTCCTGTTGCTCTTGCAGGGGCATATTATGCTTGGAAAATGCTTCCTCATAACGTTAAAACAGATAGAAAGAATTTTAAATTCGATTACAAAGGATTCATATATTTTACAATAAGCCTTTTTGCATTACTTTTGGCAATATCGGAAGGTCACAGCTGGGGCTGGGGCTCTGTTAAAATCATTGCATTAGGCGTTATTACATTAATATTCGGAGGATTATTTTATTTTAGAGATCATAAAATTAATTACCCTCTGATAAATTTTTCATTATTTAAAATCAAATCTTTCACTTTTGGAAACCTTGCTGTAATGACTTCATATATGGCAATGTTTACAAACAGTATTTTGCTTCCGTTTTTCCTGCAGGAAATCTTAGAATATAATCCTTTGATAACAGGACTTTTAATTCTGCCTTATTCTGTAACTTTATCCGTTATTGCACCTATCAGCGGAAGATTATCTGGAAAATACGGCAGCCGATACCTCACTATCGCAGGTCCTGTTGTATATATAATTGCATTAATAATGTATGCAATGTATGATAAAAATGTACAAATGTGGCAGCTTGTTTTTGCATCAGGACTAATGGGTATAGGAAACGGACTTTTCCAATCACCTTCAAATAATGCTATAATGACAAGCGTGCATAAAGATGAACTTGGAATTGCATCCGGAATTCTTGCATTATCAAGAAATCTCGGTAATATTTTAGGCGTTGCGGTTACAATAACACTTTTTGAAACATTTAAAAATATTTTCCTTGAAGAAGGAAAATATTATGATTTAGCGTTTTTAACTGCATACAGAAGCACAATGGGATTCGGAATTCTATTTGGGATTTTCTGTTTAACATTTGCTTATATAGCTTACAAACCACACAAAACTACACATTAAACTTGAAAAATAATTATCTCTAAGATAAAATATGAGTGTAAAGTTTACACTTTACTTGTTACTTAATAAAAATATAAATGGCGGAAAAATGACAACACAAAACGAAAATATAAGAAACATAGCGATTATCGCTCACGTTGACCATGGCAAAACAACTCTTGTTGATTGTCTTTTAAAACAAGCAGGAGCATTCAGAACAAACCAGCAGGTACAGGAACGTGTATTGGACAGTAATGATTTGGAAAGAGAAAGAGGCATTACAATCCTTTCCAAAAACATTTCTATTAACTACAAAAACACTAAAATTAATGTTATTGATACTCCCGGTCACGCGGATTTCGGCGGCGAAGTAGAACGTGTACTCGGAATGGTTGATGGTGCATTATTAATCGTTGATGCGGCTGAAGGTCCGATGCCTCAAACAAGATTTGTATTATCAAAAGCCTTAGAGCTGGGTTTAAGAATTATTGTTGTAATTAACAAGATAGATAAACCGGCAGGTGAACCTTTAACAGCTTTAGACAAAGTTTTTGATTTATTTACGGAATTAACTGACAGAGAAGATTTGATTGACTTTCCTTTTATTTTCTCAAGCAGCTTAAACGGTTTTGCTATCAAAGATTTGGACGATGAAAGAAAAGATATGACACCGCTTTTGGATTGTATTTTAGATAATATTCAACCCCCGACAGGTGATGCATCTAAATCATTCCAATTCAGAGCAACAACTCTTGACTACAACGAATATGTTGGAAGAATTGTTATCGGACGTATAGAAAACGGTTCTGTTAAATCACAGGAACAAGTATGCGTTGTTCATGCAGACGGTTCTCAAGAACGCGGTAAGATTACAAAGTTATACGGTTTCCACGATTTGGGACGTGTCGAAATAGAAGAAGCTTTTGCAGGCGACATTGTCGGTATTGCAGGTTTTTCAGATATTCAAATAGGTGAAAGTATTTGTTCTTTAAACAATCCTCAGCCATTACCGTTAATCAAAGTTGACGAACCTACCTTACAGATGAACTTCTCTGTAAACGACAGTCCGTTTGCAGGTACAGAAGGTAAATTTGTTACATCACGTCAAATCAGAAAAAGATTGTATGATGAACTTGAAAAGAACGTAAGTTTACGTGTTGAAGATACTCAAAGCACCGATGTTTTCAGAGTTTCAGGCAGAGGCGAATTACATTTGGGAATCTTAATCGAAACCATGCGCCGTGAAGGATACGAATTTCAGGTTTCCAAACCTGAAGTAATTTTCAAAACAATTAACGGTGAAAATTGTGAACCTTATGAAAATTTAATTGTTGATGTTCCTGAAGTTTACGCAGGAAGCACAATTGAGCGCTTAGCGGGTCGCAAAGCCGAAATGAAAGATATGATGACTTCTAACGGTAGAACTAATCTTACATTCCATATTCCTGCCAGAGGGCTTATTGGTTTCAGAAGCGAATTTATCAGAATGACACGCGGCGAAGGTATAATGTATCACACTTTCTTGCATTACAGACCGTTTGCAGGTGATATTCCGCGTCAAAGAAACGGTTCTATTATTGCTCACGAACAAGGCGAAGCAATTCCTTATGCTTTGGCTCAATATGAAGACAGAGGTACTTTCTTTGTAACTCCGAAAACAAAGGTTTACAGAGGAATGATTATTGGTGAATGCAACAAACCGCAAGACATTGTAGTTAATATCTGTAAAACTAAAAAATTAACTAATATGAGAAGCGCAACAGCCGATGTTATGGTAACTCTGCAGGCACATAAAGAAATGTCACTGGAAGAATGTATGGAATACATTGCAGAAGATGAACTGGTTGAAATTACACCTGAAAATGTCAGAATCAGAAAAGCTGATTTAAACAAAAAAATATATAACTAATAATAAAACGACCGCTTAATGAGCGGTCGTTTTATTTTTAATATCTCAGCGGATAATCATCAGGGATTTTCCAGCCATTACGCATTATAACTGCTGTGCACCAAGAACCGTTTCCTGTTTTATTACAGCCGTAGGTTGCATTTGTGTATAGCGTATCCTCATCACCATTCCAGTTTGCAAGATATGGTTCGACACCTTTGTTTTTATGATATTTAAAAGTGCCGGAAACTTCATTTGGCCAAAATGCAAAACGAAAATTTTTACTTCCAAAAGGTGAAAATGATTCAGATTTGTAATTTTTAGCTTCCGGATAGAAAATAAAATGACCCCCATAAGATTGATAACTTATAGAACCGTCAGAGTTCTTTGAAGAATAAACATCAACAGCGAACAAACTTCCGTTAGGTAAATAAACAACTTTATACTGACCACTGTCAGAATTTTCGGCTTTAAGGTATTTTATATAAGGTCTTATGTAATTGTTCCAAAAATCTTCAGTATCTTTAGGCTGCCAGCTATTTTTGTCGCCATGTTCGACTTCTGAAAGAGTAATAGCCTGATTTATGGTTGAATAAAAATGTTTTAATCTGGTTTCAACAACATTTTTTCTATGGTTAGCTATTAATGCGGGCATAGTCATTGCGGCAACTACTCCAATAATGCCAAGTGTGACCAAAACCTCAGCCAATGTGAATGCATAACGACGAACATCTGCTAACATGGCTACGTGCGTAGCACCTTCGGCGAGAGTAAATCCTTTACGGTTAGAGCTTAAAAGTCTGCCCCCCCCCGAGTAAATAAAATCTTTTCATAAAACTGCTCCTTTCAATAATTTACATTATAATTATAACAAATTCATCAAGCTTTATCAACGTTAGTCAATTTGAAATTTAGTGATTTGTTTTTCATAAAAGACTGCAAGAATACAGAAAGCAGAATTAATATCATTCCTATATAAAACGAAAACGAAAGCTCATGGGCTTCTCCAAAAAATAAAATAGCAAATAAAATTCCATAAACAGGTTCAAGGTTTCCTGTCAAGCTTACTGTAAAAGCTGAAAGAGTTTTAAGTACGGAAATATGAATCAAATAAAGCAGAACCGTACAGAAGAATGCCAAGATAACAAGCCAATACCAGTCAAATCCCACAGGTAAAATAGTTGAAACAGGTGAAAAATAAAGATATACAGGTGAAAATACCGTCATAAACAAAGCCCCGCCCAGAAGCTCATAAAACAGCATGCACCTCGTTGATTTGCCAACTTCAAGGATTTTATTATACAGCGTATAAAGTGCAAACAGAGCAGCAGAAATTACACCCAGAATAATACCGAACCTGAAGCTTGCATCAAAACTGAATATCAGCCATATTCCCGCAACAGCAATCAGACTGTAAAAAAGTTCGACAAAAGAGAATTTTGTTTTTTGTATCAGAGGTTCAAAAAGCACTGTAAAAAATCCGACTAAAGAATAACAAACAACACCTATTGACACATTTGAATACTTAATACTGCCGAAAAAAAACATCAAATGGATTGCCAAAAGTGCACCCAAGCCACCTATTTTTAACGCTCCCGAAAGAGTTTCAACAGGTCTTTTTTTCATTATCATAAGCATAACGACAAATAAAATAAGTGCAAAAAACATTCTGTACCAAACAATTAAGACTTCATTCAGCGAAATAAGTTTGGCAAACATACCTGTAAAACCTGCCAAAAGAACTGAAATATGCAATTTTAAATAATCAAATTTACCGTTTTGCATACCAATATTTTGAACTTTATTTGAAAATATGTCAAATTAATTCGCGATATAAATTTAAGTATTGTTGAGAACTTCTTCTCCATGAAAAATCTGACTGCATAGCAGTTTTTCTCATGGCATCAAGAGTAAACTTATCCTGATAAACACCCATTGAGCAATATATTGCCTGCATCATATCCCAACCTGAATATCCCCAGAACTTAAATCCGGTAGAATCAGCTAAAGGATAGCCCGTAACAGTATCTTCAAGCCCGCCCGTAGCTCTAACAACAGGAAGTGAACCGTATTTCATTGCAATTAATTGGCTTAATCCGCAAGGTTCAAATTTTGAAGGCATAAGATAAAAGTCACTGCCTGCGTATATCAGGTTTGCTAAATCGGCTCTGTAACCAATGTAAGAACGAATGTTGGAAGTATTATTTGAAAGCCATATTAAAAGGTTTTCGTAATCAGAATTACCGCTTCCTAAAAATACAAAATCTGCATTTAAACCTTTTAAATCGTTTTCAGCCTGTTTGATTAAATCAATACCTTTTTGCTCAACCAAACGAGAAACCATTGCGTACAAAGGTCTTTCAGGATTATATTTTAGTCCGAATTCTTCACAAAGCTTTTTCTTATTTTCTTCTTTGTGTTTTAAAGATTTATAATCATATTTTTTAAAAATAGTTTTATCAGTTTTCGGATTAAATACATCGTAGTCTATACCATTTAGAATACCTACAATTTTATGTTGGTTCATACGAAGAGTATAGTCCATTCCCTCGCCGTATTCGCCGGTTACTATTTCTCCTGCATAGTTTGGAGAAACTGCAATAACTTTATCAGAATAATTTATTGCACCTTTCATCCAATTAACTTTGCCATAATGCTCCACACCCCATTCATTATATACAATGTCTTTACGCATATTTGCAAAATCGAGTACGCTTTCAAACCAAACGCCCTGATAAGCAAGGTTATGAATTTCAAAAACTGTTTTTGTATTTTTCCAAAATTCATCGTATCTGTAATTACTGTGCAAATATACAGGAATCATTGCAGTATGCCAGTCATTTGCATGGATTATATCGGCTTTAAAGTTTAACAGTTTTGCATATTCCATAACGGCAAGGGAAAAAGCTATATACCTTTCGTGTTCATATTCAGGATCAAGCCATTTCGGATAAACATCTTTAAAACAGCTGAAATACCAGTCGTTATGCACAAAAAACACATTAATATCGGTTCCCGGAAGTTTACACATAAACAAACGGAACTTGTGTCCTTTTCCATTGAAAGTCAGCCATAAAGCAGAGTTTTCAAGTTCTTTTATTTCATATTTATTAATATCAATAAGCCCGTGTAACGGCGTAAATATAGCAATTTCAGCATCATTTTCCAAATATTTTGGCAAGCTTCCTACAACATCGGCAAGACCGCCCGCTTTAGAAAAAGGTGCCACTTCTGCTGCTGCAAATAAAACTTTCATAAACCCTCCCTTACTTCATTGTTATTATAACAAGCGGATATGATTTAATCAAGGAAGTAATAATTTATTTAACTTACAGCAAATCATCAATAGTTGCAGTATCAGATACAGGTTCAGTGAATGCTTCTTCAACATTGTCTTCCTCAATAGGAATGTAATGCGAAGCATCAGTATCAAAAATAAAATTAACACCATACTTTTGGGCAATATATTGAGCATGTCCCATACAAATCTCAGCTTTATCAGGCTGTTTCTTGAACATAAGTATCTTAAACATATTATATTTAAACAGCATTAACAAATATTCGCTTGTTGTATTATTCTTTTCAAGCTGAATTAAAGAATTGTTAACAATTCCGAACGCTACATCATATTTGTGCTGGCGTAAATGAAGTTCACTCATAACATACCATGCAACATAAAGCAGTGTAGTCATACCCTTTTCATTTGCAGCCTTAATAATTTGATAAATAATAGCATCAGCTTTCTTATAAGATTCCAGCTGCAAATAAGCATATCCGATAAGCAAATCACAGAATAATTCCAGCTGATGAAGCCTGTTATCTTTTGCTATTACTTTTGCTCTGTAAATATCTTCTGCAAACAATTTATAATCACCCGTAAAGTTAACAAAAGCGTTTATTGTATGCAGAATTACACCGCCAAATCTGTCATTTGCATCAATCTGCTGAACTGTCGGATTAGTCTTTACTCCATGAAGCAAATCTTGAAGCGTAATAAATATATCATAAGATTTCGGTATAAAATCCAAATCAGAGCGTACAATTTTCAAAAATTCCTGAACATTGCCGACAAGCAATAAAACATTTGCCAACGCTACATATCCGACAGAATCAGTTACAAAACCGATAAAGTCCTCTTTTGACATGTACTCAGGTTTTAACTTATCAATAGTATCTCTGTTAATTATATTTAAAACTTTGTATCCTACATCCAAAGCATCAACCAAAGCCCCGATATTAAAAAGAATTTGAATATGAATCATTGACATAAGGAAAAAATAACTGTTGAAATTTTCATCATTCGGATTTAATGATGACGGCGGCAGCAATGACAATACTTTATGGGTAAGTTCAAGAGCATGTGTGTAATTGCCGGCATACAAAGAACCGTTAATCATTTTATTACAAAGCACAATGATTTTATCTATATCAGTTGATTTCTCCATATTTTTCAATGTAACTTCTGCAATTTCCGCTGTTTTGTCAGGAACGTATTCGTATAAGTTATTAGAAATATTTTCATATAACTGCAATTTATATGTATCAATTTCTTCCTGACGCTCAGGATCGTTATTTTTATCAAGAATTTGCAAAATCTTGTTTGTACAATTCAAGTAAGAGCTGAAATCACCTAAAGACAAGTTTACCTGCGCCAGCTGTTCCCATTGCAAACGTTCGTTATCATAGTCTTCTAACAAACCGTATAAATAAGCTTTAACAGGGCTTGGCATATCAGGATTAAATATTTTTTCAAATAATTCTTCTGCGACTTCTTTCAAATATATTTTGCTGATTGTTGTAAGCAGATTATCTCTTAAAAGATTATAATTAGGGAAGTAAATACAATTATTATACTGATACATATATCCCATATTAGTAAGCTTTTCAATTATTTCATTAACATTTTCATAACCTAAGCTCTCAATAGTTCCCATATCAATTCTTGTTCCCAAAAGAACAACAGAAGTTAAGAACTTCATAGCATCAGCATCATCCTGCAAAAGATTTAAACGTCTGGCAACAAGTCTGTCCAAGTTTGAAGGAATGATAATGGTTTTAGGATTAATCATTTCAATACTGTCATCATCAGCCGCATAAACACCTGATTCAATCAGATACTGAATTGCAATATCTATGAACAGAATGCTGCCGCAAGAGTATTTCGCAATCCTTTGAAAATAGAAATTACTCAAGATATTTCTGTAATAAATCTTGTTTTCCTCAATCATCTTCTCAAACGGAGTAGGTTTTAAAGAAATTTCAGTGTAATATGGTTTGCTCAACAAGAAATGGCAATCTTTATGCAATGAAAAATCTTTATTATAAGTTAACAAGAAGCTTATATCCAGTTGTTCAAAAGCTTCAAACAAGAATTTCAAAACATCATAAGAACTTGCATCTATTTTATCAAAATCTTCAATAAAAATCAAAGTTTTAGGAATAATCTGCAAAAGCGTCAGGAAAATATCAAAATAAACATATCTTGTGTCTTCCGTATTATCAGAGCCTCTTTGCTGCAATGTAATCAAATCTCTGATTAAACCGTCAGGATCAACCGATGCAAACATTGAAAAATCATTTTGGAAAAACAATTTTTGAGAAACAGTATATTCAAAAATTGCAGAAACCAAATCTCTAAAGAAAGAATACGGAGAATATTTCATTTCATCGTAACAGGTTAAAGATATTATGTTATTAAATTTACCCGTATCTGCAGCAGCATTTAAAACCTTCAGAGAATACGGCTTATACAGTTCTGCTGTCTTAATTGCAAGGATACCCTTAGGAATAGTTTGGAATTTGTTCAGAATGTGGAAAAGAACATCAATATTTTCTGTTCTCATAAATTCACAATTAATCTCGTCAAAATTAATTGTTTCTATATCGTAAATTGCATCAGGATCACCGGGTGAATCAAGATTATTCAAAGCCTGACCATCGAGTTTATCTTGTTCTACAAGCATATTTTGCACAAAATTCGGAATTTCGATTTCCTGTTCTTCTTCCTCAGGATATTCAACTTTAACAAACTCTCTTAAATCAACCTCATAGAACATGACCATTTCATCATTAATCATTACAGAGTTAAGAGGTGAAACTTTATATTCGGCATCTAAAGCATCACTGACTTCATCATCTGTAAGCACCTGGAATGTGTTCAATATTTTAGTTTCTTTTGTTTTTGCATTTTGGTTTAAAAGACTGATATTAAATCCTGATTGACAATCATTTGGATCGGAATCAATACTTCTTTTCAATAAAAACATATTGCACCTGATTGATGCATTTTTCTTTTGAGTCAGCTTACAGTTCATTGCAGTAATACGGTTTAAAAGTTCAATAGCTGTTTTAACTGCAGTAGCTGCCGAGCTGTTAAAAGTGTAATCTTTATCACATCTTATAACGTAAGTTTTTCCGATAAGCTGCCTTCTTAGCCCTATTGATTTTGTGTAGTCCAAAATAATCTTATCAAGATTTACTTTAAATTTATTAAGAAGCTTGGCAGAGCCCAAATGCGTTTTCATTTCATCCATATTCGGGAAATCAATAGTAAGCATTACAAAATCATCCGAATTGGATTCATTCATAACAACACTTTTTTCAGTATCAAATCCGCATTTTTTACATTTTTTAGTAATGGTTTGGTTGATTTTTCCGCAGTTGTTGCATTTGGTGATAATTACATAACCGCATTTTCTGCAAGTATTACTTGTATTAATCGTCTTACAAATCGGGCATGCAAGTTTAAGCACCTTTTTGCAATTAGGGCAAACCATTGCTTTGTCATCAATTTCTAAACCGCATTTTGGACATTCCATAAGAAAATTATACCACGCAAGCTGATTTGAAACAAGGAAATAAACTCATACAAACAGAGTATATTAATTGTATCTAATTCCTGCTTCTTTCATTCTTCTGATACATTCTTTAATTGTTTTAACATCTTTTGTTAAAGCAACACGGAAATAGCCCTCTCCGTATTTACCGTATCCATTTCCCGGCGGCACAACAACATGAGCTTTTTCAAGCATCACTGTAACAAATTCTTCAGATGTCATACCTTTCGGAACAGGAAGCCACAAATAGAAAGTTGCTTTAGACGGCTTAATATCCCAGCCTAATTCTCTGAAACCTTCTTCTGCTGCATCACGTCTTTCCTGATACATTTTATTTAAGTTATCAATACAAGACTGCTCAACATTAAATGCAGCAACTGCCGCATCCTGAATAGCCTTGAACGTACCGGAATCAATATTGTTTTTGATAGTTCCCAAAGCTTTGATTGCATCTGCATTACCTGCAACAAATCCGACTCTCCATCCTGTCATATTATATGATTTAGAGTGAGAGTAAAATTCGATTGCAACATCTTTTGCACCTTCAACTTCCAAAACAGACGGAGCCTTATAACCGTCAAATGTCATTTCACAATAAGCCATGTCATGACATAACAAAATGTCATATTTTTTACAATAATCAACTGCTTTTTTGAAAAAATCTAAATCAGCAACAGCACTTGTAGGATTATTCGGATAGTTTAAAAACATAAGTTTTGCTTTTTTTGCAACATCTTCAGGTATTCTGTCAAAATCCGGCAAAAATCCGTTTTCTTCCAACAAAGGCATTTGATAAGGAGTTCCGCCTGCAAAAATAGTAGCATTTTTATAAACGGGATATCCAGGATCAGGAACAAGAGTATAATCACCTTTATCTACAAAAGCAAAGAAAACGTGAGCAATAGCTTCTTTTGAACCAATATTTGCCAAAACTTCTTTATCAGCATCAACATCAACACCAAAACGTTTTTTCATCCAATCAGAAGCAGCTTTTCTAAATGAAGCTGTACCGTTATAAGGCGGATAATCATGGTTTTTAGGATTATCAATAGCCTTGTGCATTTCATCAATTACAGGCTGCAATGTAGGTGTATCAGGATCACCGATACCTAAACTTATAATATCTATACCTCTTGCTTTTGCTTCATCTATTTTTCTGTCAATTTCCGCAAAAAGATACGGAGGTATTTTTTCTAAACGTTCTGATACTTTCATGTTTATACTCCCTTTTCTTAATAATTTTCTCTAAACTTAACTTTATGCTATCATAAAATTAAAGGAAAAACAATGAGCATAATTTCTGACGACAACGATATTCAAAAGCCAAAAGAGCATAATGACGGGTTCAAAAAAAATCCTGTTGTAAAAGCGGAGAGCATAGAATTTGATAAAAATTTTGAAAACTGCATCCGACCAAAATCTTTTGATACATATATCGGTCAGTCATCACTTAAAGAAACTTTGAAAATATCAATTGCAGCAGCAAAAAAAAGAGAAATGCCTTTAGACCACCTGCTTTTTTACGGTCCTCCGGGACTTGGAAAAACTACTCTTGCAGGTGTTATAGCCGAGCAAATGGGTGTAGATATTAAAATCACATCAGCTCCGGCTTTAGAACGTCCGCGTGATATTATCGGGATTTTGATGTCATTAAAAGGCGGAGAAATTTTATTCATTGATGAAATTCACAGATTAAACAAAGTTGCGGAAGAAATTCTCTATCCTGCAATGGAAGATTTTTTCCTTGACATGACAACTGGAAAAAGCCAAACCGTAAAAACCTTACGCGTTCCGCTTCCAAAATTCACTCTTATCGGTGCAACTACAAAAGCAGGAGAATTGTCAGGACCGCTTCGCGACCGCTTCGGAATTATTCACAGACTGGAATTTTACACAGAAGATGAACTTTCGCAAGTTATTACAAGAACAGCAGGAATTTTGAATATTGAAATCACAGAAGACGGAGCTTATGCTATTGCAAAACGTTCCAGAGGCACTCCTCGTATTGCTAATCGTCTTGTAAAACGTGTTTCTGATTATGCGCTTGTAAAACATGACGGCAAAATTACAGAAGATATAGCAAATAAATCACTGGATATTCTAAAAATTGATAACTACGGACTTGATAACACTGACAGAAGCCTTCTAAAGCTTATTATCGAAAAATACGACGGCGGTCCTGTCGGAATTGAAACGATTGCAGCAGCCATCGGAGAAGATGTTAGAACAATTGAGGATGTTTGTGAACCGTTTTTATTGCAAGCAGGTTTATTGCAACGTACACCGCGAGGAAGAAAAGTTTCCCCCGCGACATACAGACATCTGGGCTACAAAGATATCAAAATATCAGAACAGCAAAATTTATTTTAATAAGTCATCTGCCAATTATCATTTAAAATTTTACCAAAACATCCTACGAGAGAATTTCCACCGCCTAAGCAATAGGAATTAAATAAATCTTCACGTTGTTCTGTCGTCAATGGTAAAGACATTGCTGCATCTCCGCCGCTTTTAAAGCATCCGTCTATATTTCCATCAACATCAATACACATTTCAAAAAAATCTCTTCCGTATATATTGGGTGGTTTTGGACCGTTTACATCAACAACTGCAACAATAAAAGTTAAATCTGAACGGTTATTTGGTTTCCAGGGCCGAATAGATGCTCCGCTTGCCAATGTAAAGCTCATACCTGTACCTTCATCTTCGTTATTATTATCAAAAGCATCTGCAGATTCACCTGATATTTTTCTGTAATTTTCCGGATTATCAAAACAAGGTTTTATATCATTAGGATCTAAACAGCTATTAACAACTTTAAAATAAGTATTAACAAAATTATTTACAGAAGTCTGATCATTCATGCCGGCTTCTCGTAAATTTATAGCATTGTTATCAGATTTATAACGTTCAAATGCCTGCTGCATCTCATTATAAACCTTATGCAGCTGAGTTACATAGCTTTGACGCTGATAGTTCTGCATCAAAGACGGAACTGTCATTGCTGAAACCACTCCAATAATGCCAAGTGTGACCAAAACTTCAGCAAGAGTAAATCCGAAACGGCGTTGACAGTGTCCTTTTCCCCCCTTCTTTTCGATACTTAATCGAAAAGCGGGGTCCCTGTGCGTAGCACCTTCTGCGAGAGTAAATCCTTTACGGTTGGAGCTTAAACGGTTGCCCCCCCCCCGACACTACGTGCGTAGTCACATTGGAGCTCTGTCTGAATTTCTCCACTTGACGTAGCAGCTTTTTTACTAAATTTTCTCATAATTGCTCCTTTCGCTTTTCTTTTATTATTATAACATTATTTGCTAATTTCTTCAAGATTATTTTTATGCTAACCTAAGGTTGATTAAGGGAGAAAAACATGAAAAAATTACTGCTTATACTATTTTTGATTATAGGAATATGCTTGCCAGCACAAGCCGATGACAAAATAATTCTAAAATCAGAAACAGGAGTTGTGGAAAATGTTAAGTACGAAGACGCAGAAAGCATAAATCAAGGTGAGCAGACGACAAAACAAGAAGTGACCGTAAGAGTTCTCACAGGCGATTTCAAAGGCTCTGAAAGAATTATCGATAATATGCTTACAGGAAACCCCGCATACGACATACCTTTATCAAAAGGTGACAAAGTAATTTTACACATGGAGCCCGTATCTGATACAGTAACCGCTCCCGAAGATGTTGATATATTTATCGCAGATATCCAAAGAAATACAGAAATATATATTTTTACGGGAATATTTTGTATCTTGCTGCTTATCATCGGACAAAAAAAAGGTTTAACAAGCATAATTTCAATACTATCTACACTCGCATTAATATTTTTTATGCTGATGCCTATGATTTTAAACGGTTTTTGTCCTATTGCATCAGCTGTTTTGACAGGAATAATTTCAACAGTTATTACAATTTATTTGGTCGGCGGGTTTAATTCAAAAAGTTCTGCAGCTATAATCGGAACAAGCATAAGCTTAGCTTTTGCAGGTGCCTTATCAATGCTAGCTATTTACTTTGCACACCTCACAGGATTTGCAGGCGAAGAAAATATGTTTCTATATACGGCAAGACCTGATTTAAGCTTCACGGGAATTCTCTCTGCATCAATGATTATAGCAGCACTCGGCGCACTAATGGATACAGCCGTTTCTATCGCAAGTACAGTAAATGAAATTTACGAAACTGATAAAACTTTGTCAGTTAAACAGTTGTTCAAATCAGGAATGAATGTAGGACGAGATATTATAGGAACGATGTCTAACACATTAATACTTGTCTATTTAGGAAGCTCATTGCCTCTAGTGTTATTATCAAGCAACATCGATATGAACAAATTCTTTAATCTTAATCAGGTTGCAACAGAAATACTTTCTGCAATTACAGGAAGTATAGCCATTTTGGTCTGCGTACCTGCAACTGCAATTATTGCAGCTATTTTAATAAAAAGACAAAATGAAAAATTAGAATTTAAATTTGATAAACCTAAAAAATAAATTTATATAATATATTCAGCAAGTTTAGCCCTTGACAAGGGATACATATTTTTGTTTGCTTCTAAATAAGCTGCAGCAGCCGATTTTGCATTAATCTTATTTAGTTTTGCATTTCCTATAAATGCAGTGCTGCCAATCATTTGTTTTACCCGCAATTGAAAATTGTTATTATCAAAAACTTTAATAGTAACAATGTCATTTTTGTCATTATTTTCAAGCCAAGTAACAGCTCTTTGCAGCCCTTGCAAGTCTACATCTGGATGAGTAACGGGGTTGCTCAACTTTGAATAAGCATCACCATTATCTATAAAAAATACCTTTGAGGTAAACAATTGACTGCTTTTAATATTATTAATCATTTAATTTAATCTCACTTTTAAATTAAAAAGGAGAACTTTGGGTTCTCCTTTTTATATCTTGTTACCTTTATCTGTTACTTAGTACAAGAACAGCATCCGCAAGAACAAGCTTGAGATTTTAAAGCATCAGCTTTATCTGTTCTTTCCCAAGGTACATCAATATCAGTTCTGCCCATGTGACCATAAGCAGCTAACAATTGATAGAATTTACCGTTATTTTTAGCAGGCAATCCGCGTAAGTCAAACTGATTAATAATTGAAGCAGGTCTTAAGTCAAAGTTTTCTGAAACCAATTCAGAAATTTTGTCATCAGAAATTTTACCTGTTCCGAATGTATCAACCATGATTGAAATAGGTTCTGCAACACCGATGGCGTAAGCCAATTCGATTTCACATTTTTCAGCCAAGCCTGAAGCTACAATATTTTTTGCTACATAACGTGATGCATAAGCAGCTGAACGGTCAACTTTTGTAGGGTCTTTTCCGGAAAAAGCTCCGCCGCCGTGACGAGAATAACCGCCGTATGTATCAACGATAATCTTACGTCCTGTTAAACCTGCATCACCTTGAGGACCGCCTACGACGAAACGACCTGACGGATTAACTAAAATTTTAGTTTCGCTGTCAAGTTTAATTGTTTCATTTTCAAATACATAATCAATTACGTATTTTTTAATATCATTTTTAATTATTTCCTGGACTTTGTGATTGTCGCATTCTCCGTTAATTTCAGGATCGTGTTGAGTAGAAATCAAAACTGTGTGAATTCTTGAAGGTTTTCCGTCAACGTATTCAACAGTAACTTGAGATTTACCGTCAGGTCTTAAGTAATTCACAAGACCTTGCTTTCTAACCTGAGCCAATCTGTAAGATAATTTGTGAGCTAAGCTGATAGGTAAAGGCATTAATTCCGGAGTTTCGTTACAAGCATAACCAAACATTATCCCTTGATCGCCTGCTCCTATATTTTCAGTTTCATTAGAAGCTGTATCAGCATTATCAGAACGAGATTCCAAAGCTTTGTTTACGCCGCCTGCAATATCACAAGATTGTTCATCAATACTTGTTAATACAGCACAAGTTTTGTAATCAAAACCTCCGCCTTCTCTGCCGATATATCCGATATTCCTGATTGTATTACGTACAACAGACGGGATATCAACATAACAATCAGCAGTAATCTCACCGCATACAAGAGCCATACCTGTTGTTACGGTAGTTTCCGCAGCAACACGTGATTGCGGATATTTTGTCAAAAATTCGTCCAAAATAGCATCAGAAATCTGATCGCAAACTTTGTCGGGGTGACCTTCTGTAACTGATTCAGAAGTGAATAAAAAGTTTCTTGGTGTCATTTCCAATTCTCCTTAATTTGTTTTTGTACCTGCCGGTAAGTTTTTTAATTCCAACCCGGCAACATCATTAGTAAAAAGTGTACATCAGATACTTAATAAAATCAAATTATGTATTAATATATATTAATCAGTCAGAAATATATGATACGCTTATTATCAAGCTATCATGTTCCATACCTGTGACAGCCCAGCGTAAAGGCTCTTTGCCCAATTTAGATAATTCTTTTTCAATATATATATTATCAAAATTTTCTATTTTATTAATTTTTACGATTTCTGATTTAATCATAATCACATTATACAATAACTTGACAAAAATAATTAAATAGTAAATAATTGATAACAATTGGAGGTAGAACAATGTTTATTCAAAATCAAGAAGCTTTGAGACTTGCCCCCCCCCCGAGTACTACGTACGTAGACATGTAAGAAAAGCTCTGTCGGACTTAAAAACATTTGTATGTGTCGTTACTGACAACAAGGGGTTAAAGGGGTTTACACTTGCTGAAGTATTAATTACTCTTGGCATTATTGGTGTGGTTGCAGCGATGACTTTACCCTCACTTATTCAAGATAAAATGAATAAAGAACGAGTTTCTCAATTAAAAAAAGTTTATTCAACACTTAGCCAAGCTTATTTACAAGCTGTTTCAGAAAAAGGAACTCCCGATGAATGGGGAATGACAGGTATGTATGATGAAACAAGTCATTATATTTTTGCAACAGCATTCAGACCTTATCTTAAACTGGCAAAAGATTGTATTGATATACCGGAAAACGCTGTACGTGAAGAATGCGGTATTCATGACTCTCTATACCTTTATAAAAATGCCAGAAGTGTTATTCTCATTGACGGTACACTCGTTACATTCAGAATATACACAGGAGCTTGCACTGCAAATTATTCAGGTTCTTCAGGCAATAATGCACTTAAAAACACTTGCGGTGCTATCAGCATTGATTTAAACGGGAAAAGACTTCCTAACAATAACGGGGAAGACAGATTTTTGTTTTATTTTACAAAAAACGGTCTTGTACCGTTCGGAATTAAAAAATCAAATCTTGAATTTGAAAAGGCTTGCAACAGAAAAATTGAGCTTCCGTATCCGACTTTCAGCCCAGAAAATATGTATGGTTGCGCAGCTTGGGTTATTTATAATGAAAATATGGATTATTTAAAATGTGACGACTTAAGCTGGGATGGAAAAACTAAATGCAGATAACAAAAAGAGCCTTTAAAAAGGCTCTTTTTGTTATTCAACCGTAACTGATTTTGCAAGGTTTCTTGGCTGATCAACGTCTTTGCCTAAAAATTCTGCAATATAATATGCGATTAACTGCAAAGGAATAGTTGAGATAATCGGCGAGAACAATTCCTGTACGTCAGGAACTCTGATAATATGTTCAAATAAATCATTAAGTTTTTCGTCTTTTGAATTTGTCAATGCTATCATTCTTGCATTTCTTGCTTTAGCTTCTTCGCTGTTTGAAAGAAGTTTTTCATAAACAGAACCGTTCATCAAAATTGATAATACAGGCATAGTTTCATCAAGCATAGCAATAGGTCCGTGTTTTAATTCACCTGCCGGATAGCCTGTTGCGTTAATATAGCTGATTTCTTTCAGCTTTAAAGCTCCTTCAAGCGCAGTCGGGAAGTTAATACCTCTTGCTATATAAATAAAATCTTTAGTATTAGCATAAGCCTTTGCAACTTCTTGAATATTTTCTTTATGCGCCAATATCTGTTCAATTTTTTGAGGCAGAATCATCAATTCGGATTTCAAAGAAGTCAAAGTTGAAGATGCAATACTGTCTTTAATTTCAGCCATATATAATGACAAAAGATAAAATGCCATTAATTGTGCAATATATGATTTTGTAGCTGCAACAGAAACTTCAATACCTGCATTAACAGGGACTAAGCTGTCAGCTTCACGAGCCATAGCACTGTCGGGTCTGTTTGTAATGATAAGGATATGAGAACCCTTTGCTTTTGCCTGCTTAATGGCTGTTAAAGTATCTGCGGTTTCACCTGATTGAGAAACTCCGATTACAAGAGTATGCTCATCTGTAACTGTTTTTCTGTAAATGTATTCGCTTGAAGCTTCAACATCTACTGCAATACCGCAAAAACTTTCAATCAAATATTTACCTATCATTGCAGCGTGTAATGAAGTTCCGCAGGCAATAATCTGAATTCTGTTTAACTTTTTCAAGGTATCTTTATTCAATTTTACTTCGTTAAGAATAATATTTTCATCAGGAGCATGAAGTCTGCCTACTAAAATATTTCTTATAACATCAGGCTGTTCATGAATTTCTTTAAGCATAAAATGTTTGTAACCCATTTTGCTCAAAGCAACAGGCTCCCAAGGCAAAACTTCAACTTTAGGAGTAATTTTATTCCCATCTATGTCAATAATATCTAAACTTTCAGGAGTTAAAGTAGCGATTTGATTATCATTTAAATATACTGCTTTTTTAGTATGTTTAATAATTGCAGGTACATCAGATGCAGCAAAATATTCGCCTTCCCCTACGCCTACAAGAAGCGGTGCATTACGTTTAGTTATTACAAGCTTATTTTTGCAGTCATGATGCATAACACAAAGTGCATAAGCCCCTTCAATTTCTTCAGATGCAAGTCTTACAGCTTCGGTTAAATCTCTGCATTCAGAATATTTTCTTGCAACAAGGTGGGCAATAGCTTCAGTATCGGTTTGAGAACGGAAAACACAGCCGTCTTTAGACAGTTCATCTCTTAATTCTTTGTAATTTTCAATGATACCGTTATGCACAACAACAAGATTTCCGCATGTGCATGTATGAGGATGTGCGTTTAACAAAGTCGGAGCTCCGTGAGTTGCCCATCTTATATGTCCTATGCCCATTGTTGATTGCGAATATTCACTGACATGATCTTTTAATTTATCTCGCAAATTCTGCAACTTGCCGATAGCTTTATATACCTTTATATCACTGTCGCACATAACTGCAACACCTGAAGAATCATATCCTCTGTATTCCAGCTGTTCAAGGCCGTCAACCAAAATATCAACTACCGGTCTTTTACCGACATATCCTACTATTCCGCACATTTATTTTCTCTCCCATAAATCTTATCTGTGTAGGGACATTATAACATTTAAAAATTCAAATTAAAATATCCTTATAAAAGTTTTACATTGTACTTGCAAATTTGAAAAAAATATAGTAACATTATCACGTACACAAAAATAAGAGGAAATATTATGAAAAAGATTTTGTTGCTGCTCGGGGTATTATTAATTGGTTCATGCACATTTGCGGAAGAAATTGTTGTAATTCGCGGAGTAAATATGGACAATTTTTGGAAAAAGAAAGGTATTGATGAGCAAAAAGTTATTCTTGTCGGTCAAAAAATTATGCTGGATAACAAAATAGCAAAACGTGTACCAATTTGGGTAGACAATAAAAAAACTATAAATGCATATTCAAGGACCTATGACAAGATAGTTATAATTCATGAAGGAATGTTTTTCTATATAGATAATGATGACGAACTTGCATATGTTCTATCCCATGAAATTGCACACTCGGTTGAGGCATATGGCGGCATGATGAAGTATATGGCAGTTAATGCAAATTCAAAAAAATACGAGCAAAAAGCTGACCTCAATGGAATAGATTATATGGTAAACGCAGGATATGATCCTATTGCTGCTATTACGATGGGAAACAAAATTTTCGCAGAACCTGTCTGTGATTGGGGATTTACATCCACTCATCCGAAAGGTTCAAAAAGACTTATGGATATGTATAAATACATTTATGTTAAATATCCTAATTATCTGAATTCTCCGCTTACAAAGTCACCGTCATACAAAAACTTTGAATATAGTATGGCAAAAGAAATCAGAGAATTTCAGCAAAAACAAAAAAGACGTCAACTTAAACAACAGGAAAATATATAATGATTAAAAGAATAATTGTTACTTGTATTTTATTAACAGGACTTTCTTCTTTTGCGGAAGAAGTGCCTGTTACGATTACACCACTGATTAAAATAACAACAGCTGATAAAAAACTTCAGGAAGGAAACACTGTTGAATTTAAAGATGTCAAATCAGGAGAAGTTATAACAGGTGTTATAAAAGAACTTACGCCAAACGGCTTTGAGGGTCAGCAGGCTTCTTTGTTGATTGATACTTTTAAATACAAAAATTCGGATAAAACTTTAAACGGAAATATTTATATTAAAGGCAGCGATCATAAAAAACATCAGGAATTTGCAAATAACAGCGGACTTGGTTTAACCACAGAATATATCAGGGGCGGAGAGGTTGTACTTAAACCTGAAAAAACAAAGCTTATTGTGTTTTTCAGCGATTATATAAACTCCGAAGAAACGCCTGTAAAAATAAAGCCTGCTCAAAAAATTTCTACCTGCTATGATGAAATTGAATATGGAGATAAAATTCGTTTTGCTGTTGTAAAAGATGTATACAAAAACGGCAAATTATACATTAAAAAAGGCACTCCGGTGTATGGGATTGTTGACTATGTAAACGAAAACGGATGGGCTTATGATAACGCACAAATAGATTTTAAAGAATTTAGGGTTAAAAATATTGAAGGTAAAGTCATTAAGATTTCAAGCCCTGTTTCAATCAACGGCTTTGAAATATTAAAATATAAAGGCAAAAGAGCCGCACAATTCTTTAACTATTGCGGAGTTGCATTCAGGGGAAAAGAGGTTGAAATAATTCCGGAACAAGATAATCTGCAATTTAATGTATGGTTAAAATGATAAAAAAAAGGAACGGCATAACCGTTCCTTTTTTATTTATTAATCTTCTTTTTTGAATACAATTTCATCGTTATCAACATCAATAATTATCTTATCACCGCGTAAGAATTTTTGTGAAAGAATTTGTTTTGATAACGGGTTTTCAATCAACTGTCTTATTACACGTTTTAACGGTCTTGCACCATATACAGGGTTAAAACCTCTTGTAGCCAAAAACTCTTTAGCTTCAGGAGTAATTTCAATATCAATTTCCTGTTCTTTTAAAAGCTTTCTCAAGTAATCCATTTGAATATCCACAATTTGTGATAATTCTTGTAAATTGAGAGCTTTAAAGAAGATTGTTTCATCTATTCTGTTTAAGAATTCAGGTTTAAATCTGCTTCTTAAAACCTCCATTACTTTATTTTTGGTTTCTTCAAAATCAGTTTTAGAAACAAGACTATTTAGTGTATTTTCAAGAATAATATCACTTCCAATATTACTTGTCATAATAATAAGTGTATTTTTGAAATCAACAGTTCTTCCTTTTGAATCAGTCAAACGACCGTCATCAAAAATTTGAAGCATAATATTAAATACGTCAGGGTGAGCTTTTTCAATTTCATCAAAAAGCACAACAGAATATGGTTTTCTTCTGACAGCTTCAGTCAATTGACCTCCTTCATCGTATCCCACATATCCAGGAGGTGCACCAACTAATCTTGATACGTTGTGCTTTTCCATATATTCTGACATATCAATACGGATTAAAGCGTCTTCATCGTTAAACATAAATTCTGCAAGTGATTTTGCGAGTTCTGTTTTACCAACGCCTGTTGGTCCCAAGAATAAGAAAGTACCTATCGGACGTTTCGGGTCTTTCAAACCAGAACGAGCACGGCGAATTGAATCGGCAACGACTTCTACTGCTTCTTCCTGACCGATAAGACGTTTATGAAGAATATCTTCCATATTGATAAGTTTTTGTTTTTCACTTTCAACAAGCTTGTTAACAGGAATTCCTGTCCATTTGCTTACAACATTTGCAATATCATCATCATCAATTTCTTCTTTCAAGAGCTGATTTGAAGTTTTTTCTTTATTTTGTATAGCTTTTAACTGTTTTTCAAGTTCCATAAGCTTTCCGTATTTAAGTTCTGCAGCTGTTTGCAAATCAACATTACGTTCTGCTTCTTCAATTTTATTTCTTACTTTATCAATTTCTTCTTTTATACCTGCTTCACCTACAATAGAAGCTTTTTCTTGTTCCCATTGAGTTTTCATTTTTGATATTTTGTCATCAAGTTCAACTATTTGGTTTGAGATATCAGCGACTTTAGCGCGTGCTTCATCATCGTCTTCTTTTTTCAAAGCCTCTCTTTCAATTTCAAGTTGAATTTTTTGACGCATCATTTTATCTATTTCTTCAGGCATAGAATCTATTTCAATACGCAAAGAAGAAGCCGCTTCATCAATCAAATCAATAGCTTTATCAGGTAAAAATCTGTCTGTAATGTATCTGTCTGAAAGTTTTGCAGCTTGAATAAGCGCACTGTCTAAGATACGAATACCGTGATGCACTTCATACTTTTCTTTCAAACCTCTTAATATACTTATTGTGTCTTCAACAGAAGGTTCACCGACAAGTACAGGTTGAAAACGTCTTTCCAATGCCGGGTCTTTTTCAATATATTTTCTGTATTCATTTATGGTAGTTGCACCTATTGTCCTTAAAACGCCACGCGCAAGCATTGGTTTTAAAAGGTTGCCTGCATCCATTGAGCCTTCTGTTGCACCTGCACCGACGACTGTATGCAATTCATCAATAAACATTACAATTTCGCCGTTTGATTCTTCAACTTCTTTTAAAACAGCTTTCAAACGTTCTTCAAATTCACCTCTGAATTTAGCACCTGCAACAAGAGCACCCAAATCAAGGGAAATTAATTTAACATCTTTCAAGCTTTCAGGAACATCTCCCCGAACTATACGTTGAGCAAGACCTTCTACAATTGCAGTCTTACCTACGCCCGGTTCACCGATAAGAACAGGGTTGTTTTTTGTACGTCTGTTTAAAACCTGAATTATACGTCTGACTTCTTCGTCACGACCTATAACAGGGTCCAATTTTCCCTTTCTTGCAAGCGCTGTCAAGTCAGTTGAATATTTTTCAAGCGCTTTCATATTTTCTTCTGCATTTTTATTATCCACTTTTTTATTACCTCTAATTTTTTTCATTACATTTAAAACTGTATTTGTATTTACATTATAATTTCTTAAAAGCAGTTGAATTTCGCTGTTTTCAAGTTTAGTCATTGCAAGAAGAATACATTCGATTCCAATATATTCATCTTTAAATTCTTCTGCCTGCTGACCTGCAAGGTTCAGAAGCTGATAAGTTTGAGAAGATAAAAAGACCTGTCCCGAAGGCGGTCCTGAAATTGTAGGAAAAGAATTAACAACACCCACAACTTTATCTATAAATCCCTGATTTAAAAGTTTCAGTTCTGTTAAATAATCTTTTATAATACCGTTATCTTTAATCATCGCAAGCATAATGTGCGCAGGCTGCATCTCAGAATTTTTGTGAGCCTGCATAATAGCACCTGCTGAATTTAATATTTCTTGCGAATAATTAGTGAATTTTTCAAAATCTGGCATACAAATCAACTCCTTTTACAACATAATTTATATTTTTATTTTAACGTTAATTTGTTAAAAGTCATTGAAATTAATTTTTAATTAATTATTTATTCTTATCAACTTGACAAAGGTTATTAAATCGTAAATAATAAATATAGCAAAAAGGAGGCTGAAATTATGAATATAAAAGCATTAAGAGTTGCCCCCCCCCCGCAAGACATATACATATAAAGGGTTTTAAAGGATTTACGTTAGCGGAGGTTTTGGTAACTCTCGGAATTATCGGGGTTGTTGCAGCGATGACTATGCCCTCATTAATTAATGACATGCAAAACAGAGAAAAGACCGCTCGTTTAAAAAAGTTTTACAGCGCAATGTCACAAGCTATTATCCTCTCAGAACAATACAACGGTCCTGCAGGCGATTGGGAAAAAGGCACTGCTGAAAGAGATGAAGATGGAGTTTTAATTGATACTCCCGATAACTCTATAAGCTTTTTCAAAAAATATTTTGCTCCTTATATAAAAGTTTTATCAATTGACAAAACAGGTTCAGATAGAGCATTTGCAACTTTTGCAGATGGTTCTGTCGTTTATTTTACTTTTGGCAACTGCTTAGATTTATTGTTCGATACTAACGGAAATAAAAAGCCTAACTCAGAAGGCAAAGACAGATTTCGATTTCTATTTTGCACAAATGATTATAATGAACGCTATATAGGAAAAAATAAATATTTTGGAACTTATGTACAAGATATAACAATTTCAAATGGCAGAGAATACACAAAAAATGTTTGTAAAAACAATCCTCCATATTGTTCAACTCTTTTGCTATTGGATAATTGGGAATTTAAAAAAGATTATCCGTTTTAGAACAGTATTGACAAAAGACTCAAAATAATAAATAATGTAATAAATAAGGAGGTCAAGAATATTGGGAAAAGAAGCTTTGAGACTTGCCCCCCCCCGAGAAGGCAGGTTCTGACTACATTTTAAGTAAAATACTTTACTTTTATAACAAAGGATGCTATACTAGTGATGTTATGCATCACTACACTAAAGATAAATTATTCGGATTTACGCTTGCAGAAGTCTTGATTACTCTCGGAATTATTGGCGTTGTTGCAGCAATGACTATGCCGTCTTTGATTGCAGAGCATAAGACAAAAGAAACTGTTGCAAAATTAAAAAAATTTAACAGCGTCATGAATCAGGCACTTATTATGGCTGTTCAAGAACATGGTGAAATTTCGGATTGGGGATTAAAAACATCCACATCCAGCGGTTCTGATGACGAGCTTGTTAATTCAAGAGAGGGAATGAATATTCTTGCAGAAAAGCTAGGTTCTCAGTTGCAAGTAGTAAAAAAATGTGAGGCAGGGATTGCTTGTATGGGTACCACCAAGAGAAGTTCTCTAGACGGGACTCCTTATAAAAATTGGACTCCTATAATGCTTCTTGCAGACGGAAGTACTATAAATGCTTTTTGGATAACACGACCTGAATGCAATGGAAATTTTGGCAATACTGTCGCTTTAAAAAACAGCTGTGGGGAAGTTTTTTACGATGTTAACGGCACTAAGCCTCCAAATGCAACAGGAAAAGATGTATTTTGGTTTGTACTTACAAAATATGGACTTGTTCCCGGCGGATTAGCCGAAGAAACAGGAAGCAGTACTTTTGATAACAGATGCAACCTTGAAAAAACAGGCACCATGAACGGCTATGGCTGTACTGCTTGGGTTATTTATAATGAAAACATGGATTATTTAAAATGTAATGACTTAAGCTGGAACGGTAAAACGAAATGCAAATAAATTCTTATTTTATTTCTTGAAGAATATTAGTTGAATTAAATTTCTTAGAGGAGTGTATGTTTATATACTCCTTTAAAAGTTCAAAGCATACCATACAAACTTTTTCAGTTGCTTTGTCCTCATATTCGGATTTGTAATTAAAATCAAACTGAAGACAGGCATTTAAAAAGTCCCTCAATTTATGGTGCATAACCGTGCGCAATTTGAATGTTTCATTACATTCATCGCAAATCACCCCGCCCATCTGCGGAGAAAAATACATATTCTTGTCTTTTATTGTTTCACGACAGCACAGGCAGGATTCCAATTCAATGCCAAAACCTGAAATCTGCATCATCTTTAACTGAAATTTTATAACAGCAATAAGGATTTCAACCGTATCAGACGAATTTGAAATTTTATCTAAGGCAGTATAAAGCAAGTCATAAATTTCTGTCGAACAAGGATCATCCTCGACGCCAAAATTATTAACAATTTCTGTTATATAAATAGAATAGAAAATTTTATCCATATTTTGACGGGTTTTGTGGAAAGTATTTAAAGCTTCCGCCTGACAAATTCTGTCAAGATTTTTCCCTTTGTAGAGCATAAGCTTATTGGCAACAAGCAAATCCATTCTTGCACCCAGCTTACTCTTTGGCTTTTTTACTCCCTTTGCAACTCCTCTTATAAGTCCTTTTTCTTTTGAATACATAACGATAATTTTATCAGCTTCACTCAAGTTGTAAGACTTAAGATTAATTGCGTCTGTAACAAAATTGTTCATACAACTATCTCAATATATTTTATTTTTTATTTAAGTTTATTTTCCTGAAGGTCCGAATGTTCCGTGGAATACCCCTCTGAACATTTGCTGCAATTCGTTTTTATTGTCTGAATAAGACATTGCAATATCTTCAGTAATCAAATCTTGTTCAAACAATCTGTACAATGATGTATTCATAGTAATCATATTGTTGAACGAACCTTTCTTAACTAATTCATAGATTTCACCAAGTTTATCTTTTTCGATAAAGTCTTTAACAGTCGGTGTAACAACAAGAACTTCACAAGCAGGACGTCTTCCTGTACCGTTTGATATAGGAATAAGTTTTTGAGAAACAGTACCTCTAAGAACAGCAGCTAATTGAGAACGAACAAAATCTCTGTCAGAAGGTTCGTACATGTTTACAATTCTGTTTACTGTTTGAATAGCATCGTTTGTGTGAATTGTTGCAAAAACAAGGTGACCTGTTTCAGCAGCTTTCAATGCAGCCACTACTGTTTCTTTATCTCTTATTTCACCGATGAATATAACATCAGGATCCTGCCTTAAAGCATATTTAATACCATCAGGGAATGTCGGTGTATCAATTAAAACCTGTCTTTGAGATACAATTGATTTTTTATTTGTAAAAATAAATTCAACAGGATCTTCGATTGTAATAATATGTTTAGGATAATTGATATTGATATAATCAATTAAAGATGCAATGGTAGTTGATTTACCGGAACCGGTAGGACCGGTAATTAAAACCAAACCGTTATTTAAGGTTGCAAACTGTTCAATAGATTCCGGAAGAGTCAATTCCGTAACTCTTTTAATGCTGTATGGAATTGTTCTGATAACAAGAGCACTCTTACCGAGCTGACGGCTCAAGTTAACCCTGAAACGTGATACACCATGAATTTCATAAGCAAAATCAAGGTCGAATACAGCATTTACTTTACCTTTGAAGTGAGTAGGAAGCAGAATATCGTAAGCAATAGAAATATCATCTTCAGTCAAGACAGGCATGTCTACTTTAGTAATTTTACCGTCTATTCTGATTGCAGGGTGTTCATCCACCTGTAAATGCACATCGGATGCGCCAACCGCTACTGCTTTTTTAAGAAAAGCTATTATATTAAATTTGTTGTTTGAATAATTTTCTGCCATAATCTACCTCTCATTAGAGAGATTATAGCATCTTTTTAAGCCGTTGACAATAATATATTTAATGTAACAAAAACGTAACAATAAAAACAAAAAAGGTAAATTTTCCCAAACAAAATTACTTTATATAAGAGTAAGGGAAATTCAAAATTACAGTTGGAAAAATCAATAATCGGATATTAAATACTAATCAAGTTCATCATTGGTTTTGAACAAGATTAAAGAAAAAAGTTTTTATACTCTCTCTCTTAATATCCTCGTGTTTATTTAATGTTGCCTCTATTAAGGCAACTTTTTTTTTGCAAGCATAGTCGCTTGCCCCGCCCAATTAGGCTTTGTAAGTATTTTAACAACTTACACTAAACAGCGACTTCCTTATGTGTTTCGATATATTTAACAGCATAAACTGCACCGACAGCACCGTCAGAAGCTGCCGTAATGACTTGGCGAAGCGGAGTTTTTCTTACATCACCAACGGCAAAAACACCTTCTACTGAAGTTGCCATTGTTTCATCAGTAATGATAAAACCGCCTGCATCCTGTAAAAGCTGTCCTGAAATATTTTCAACATTAGGAACAATTCCGATATATGGGAAAACACCGTTAACAGATAAATTAGAAACTTCATGAGTTTTTACGTTTTCTAATACAACAGTGTCTACCAAGTTTTCACCTTTAATCTCTGTTACAATAGAATTCCATACAAATTCTATTTTCTCATTTTTAAATGCTCTTTCCTGAACTATTTTATCAGCCCTGAGTTCATCACGTCTGTGAACAAGATAAACTTTATCTGCAAATTTTGTTAAATACATTGCTTCTTCAACTGCTGCATTTCCACCGCCGACTACTGCAACAACTTTATTTCGGTAGAAAGCTCCGTCGCATACTGCACAGTAGCTTACACCCCTTCCTACAAATTCTTTTTCTCCCGGCACACCTAACTTCATAGGCTGCGCGCCTGTTGCAATGATAATCGTCTTTGCAGTAAATTCATTTTCGCTTGTTATAATTCTTTTAGAATTCAAATCAATGCTTTGAATTTCCTGCATCGGGAATTTTTTAACTCCGAACTTATCGGCATGTTCTTCAAACTTTTCCATTAAATCGTAACCGCCCACAACCTGAAAACCCGGATAATTTTCCAATTCCAAATAATTTGAAGGCTGTCCGCCAAACATATTCATATCAACAATAGCTGTTGAAACTGCACCACGTGATGCATAAATTCCTGCTGAAAGTCCTGCCGGACCACCACCTAATATAACTGTGTCAAATTCTAATTGCGCCATCTTTTTCCTCATTTTCCGGTAATACTCGAACCGGATATTTTCTCACCTCTTAAAACATACATTGCAGTATCTTTCTTTATTAAAGACTTATCAACATTAGAAAAAGTTTCAAGAGTCAGAGAATTAATACCTGTGAAAGTGTCACCGTTAAGTTTCAAATCAACCGTATCGGTTAACTTTTTATTATCATACTCTCCTGTTTTGGTAAATCTGATTATATTACCATCAACATAATCTACTGTAACAGAAGCACTCGCTCCTGTAAACGGGTTATTTAAATTTATGACGCTGCCTTCACGTGATAAGTTCCACAAATCAACAGTCTGCGGTTTAAAATAAACACCGTTTGAAGATTGTTTATCAATTTTTGCAGTTACACGCCAGCTTCCGTAAAATGAATTCGGAACCATTTCAACTTTAGAAACTCCTGCCGATAAAGTTTCTGCCGTAACGTTTAACCCGAATAAAAGTACAAATATTAATAATATATGCTTTATAAATTTCATAACTGATACTTAATTATATTTTATACAATTGCCATTTTTTCTTGTAAAGCTTGAGCTGATTCTTCGTAACCCGCTCTGCCCATTAAAGCATAAGTATAGTTTTTAGCTTGTTCAACACCTGGCTGATTAAATGTATTAATATTGTATAATTCTCCTGCAATTGCAGTCTGAACTTCAAACATATAAAGCAGTTGTCCGATATAATATCCGTTTACTTTCGGCAAAGTAATCGTCACAGTCGGTCTGCAATAATCTGAAAGAGCAACTCTTGTTGAATCAGCTTCCGCATTAATCAATTGGTTAATTGTTTTTCCGCCCAAGTACCCTATTCCGGTGTATTCAAAAATATTTGGTATTTCTAAAGTATTGTCAAATTCTTCTACTCTTATAAAATTAATGATTTTGTTATTAGGACCTTCATTATAAAGCTGAATTTGTGAATGCTGGTCAGTTGCGCCTAAAGCTTTAATAGGAGTCGGACCTACGTTTACGTCGTTGCCATTATTATCTTTATTTTTTCCTAAAGATTCTGCCCAGAGCTGAACATACCAATCCGAAACATATTTCAATCTGCTTGAATATGGCATCATTACTGATAAATTCTTGCCTTTTTTAGTATCCATTAAGTAATGAATTAAAGCATTTTGTGCAGCAATATTTTCATTTATATCAGTATTTTTTAATGCCAAATCCATGTCTTTGATACCGTTTACAATTTCGTCAATATCAATTCCGACCAATGCAAAAGGCAATAGACCCACAGCAGAGAAAACCGAAAATCTTCCGCCGACATCATCGGGAACAACAAAAGTTTTATATCCTTCCTGCTCTGCAATTTGTCTTAGAATTCCTGTTTTTTTATCAGTAGTTGCAACTATATTTTTTCTATAATCTGCTCCTAATTCCTGTTCAAGAATATTTTTTACAATCATAAATTGTGACATAGTTTCAGCAGTTGAACCTGACTTAGTAATCACATTTACAAGTGTCTTTTTTAAATCAATAACATTTAACAAGCCGCTGATTGTATCAGGATCAATATTATCAAGAAAGAAAATACGAGGTAATCCATCGCGCTGTTCAGGAGTAAGCAAATTCCAAAACGGTTTTAACAGAGCTTCTGTTACAGCCTGACCTCCCAAAGCAGAACCGCCTATACCCAAAACCAATATATTTTCAAATCTTCCCTGAACCATAGATGCATATTCTTTTACATACCAAAGGGTTTCTTCGTTATAGCCCAAATTCATCCATTGAAGCCACTGCCCCGGTTTATCTTTTCTTTTGTTTAAGTCTGCTATTATTCCTGCTATTCTATCTTTATAACTATCAAATTCAGCTTGAATATTTAAACCGTTCTCATTGCCAATTACCTTTTCGTCAGTGTTTTGATAGTTAAATTTAATCATGTTTACCCCTCTAAAATAACCTTTCTCTCTCAAATTATACACTTATTATATCGCGTAAAGATTTGAATACAAGGCTATGCGGGTGAAATATTTAATAATTATTTACCGTAAAAAAGAGCCTGAACAGGCTCTTTTTTTTATTATTTTAAAACTCCGTATGCTTCTGAAACTTCTTTAAATATTTCTTCAAACTTTTTAGCTTCTTCAGCATTTGAGGCTTTGTCCGGATGATATTTCACTGCCAACTGCCTGTATGCTGCTTTTACATCAGAAAGTTTTAAATTATCTCCTAATTGTTGTTCTTTTGGAAGATATTTATTTAAAATTTCCTTTGCACTGTCCTTTGAAAGTTTTGATGCAGGTGCTTTGCCACCATCCCCGAAGAAACGTCGGCTAAATTCTTCGTAAAAATCTTCATCTGACCTTATTCCAAGTCTTTCCTGCATATCTTTTAATTTATCATTGAGAATTTTTCTTGTTTCATCAGAGTAGCCGTGAGGATACTCTTCCAAATTATATTTTATAGCTTTATAAAGTGTAGTTTCAGGTTCTAAATCCCAAACAATATCACCAATTCTTCTTGCAATATCTTCAATAGCTACATCATCAATTTTAATTTTTTCTGCAATATCTTTACCATGACCTTTTCCATATAACATATCAATAATTTCTGATTTTAAAATGTTATGATAAATCATTTTTTGTTCTGGTGCAGCATTTCTTACGGACATAATCTTTGCGCCGATTACACGAAGTCTGATATTTTTCAAAAATTCCAGTTCTTTCGGGTCTTTTACAACTTCATCAACCTTTGACAAATATTGTATTGCCTCATCCCAAAAAGCTGATTTAACATTTTCATAGGCACCATTTTCATACTTGCTTATGGATTTTTTCATAACATAACTGATAATTTTTCCATCGCCTTCTTTCATCTTGTTAATTACATCTAGAGATGAAAGGTTAAATTTTGTTCCTGCTTCTGCAATTACTTTTTTAACTTCAGAATTAGCAGTAAGTGTTTCAAACGCTTCGTTTAAAGGTTTTGCATTTAACATTTTTGCGGTATCATCAGCGATTTGTTTCAATTCTGATTTTAATTTATTCTGAACTGATATCATTTCATCTTTAAAAGAATTGCTGAGTTTATCATCAGCTTTAATTTTTTCAATAACATTGACTGCATTTCCTCTCGCATTCTGTTGAATTGCAAAATCAACAGCTGCTTTGTAATATTTTTCATCACCGCTTCTCCTACCAGCAGTTGTCAAACCGTCAATGATATGGGAATATTTTACATCATCAGGTGTAAAGTAGAAAAATTTCTTATTTGTGTTGCTTATAACAATGTCGGCGAGAACTCGTTTATCTTTTTCTGATGTCAAAGGAAGTTTGAATTTTGAAAAATATGCATCAATCATTTCATTCAGTTGTTTTGTAACTGTATCTTTATGAACAAATTCTGCACCGCCCTTTGCATGTAAAGCTTCCAGTTCACGTAAAATATCATAAGCCTCTACAATATTTTTTTGATTATTTGCGGCTTTAATTTTTACATTTATAAGCTTCATAAGCATATCTTCCTTCTTAAGAGGATTGGCTTCAGCTTTAATTAAAGCAGGGAAAGTATCATTTAAAAAGAATGCTATGGACCTTTGTTCTCTTTCATCATTTTCTGCCCATTCAAGTTTATATCTTGAAATCGGATCTGTTTCGTCTCCCCAAACATTTTTGTAAGTTTTACTTTTCTCTGCTAATTGTTCGTACAAATCATAATCACATTTTGAGCCTAATATTTCATTTAGGACCTTTATGGATTTTTTATTTTCAAAAACATTTAAGAATTTCGGCAGAATTGTATCTTCAAACAGTTGTTTTGATTTAAAATCACCATTTCCTTTGTATAAATTTCTAAATTCAAGATATAAAGTTTCAATTTTTTCAGGTTCTGTATTTTCTTTCCAATAAGTTTGGACACCTTTTTTCGGAAGGAAATTGAACGATTTAACAAGAAGTTCTTCTTTTTTGAGTGGATCCGATACCTCATTTGCAGTTTTTAATAAATCGTCAGAGATACAAGCAGGATTATATATTAAATCACGTTCCAATTGGAAGTCTTTACCCAAGACATTCCCTTCACATCTTTTATTAATAATTTCCAAAACCTCATCATCGATTTCCGCATCTATACCGTATTTGTTAAGGGCAATAGAATAACCTTTTTTAAGTTTAGTAATCTTTAATTTTTCTAAGTCATCAACCTTGCCGGCTTCAGGGTTAACATCTTTTTTGGCTTTTGGGTTTTTAAGCGGTTTTTCGGGCGGAACTTCATTGGATTTAGAATGCGAAACTGCTTCCTGACCCTTTCTAGCAAGGCTGTCCGCACCACTTTCAGCAGCTTCAACAACTTTTGAGCCTCTTCCTTTATAAATTACAACTCCAAGACCAATAGCGGCTAAAACTGCTGCCGCCGCCAATAAAACTTTATTTCTTTGTTTTTTATCTTCTTTATCTTTTACAGATGTTTCAAATGTGTCTGAACCTTGTGTTAATTGAGGTTTATCACTGATTGTTCCACCACCATAAAATGGTACACGAGCCTGTTTTACAGAACTAATTGCTTCAATCACTAATTTTCTCCTACAATTTTTCCTTATATATTTATAAACATAAAAAAGCAAAAAGTTGCGTTTATAAAGGCATATATTAAAATATATTAAACATTAGCCTTCACTTTAGGGGCTCTAACCTGTTTTTGTTTTTCTTCCAGTCGTTTTTGTTTATATCCGTATGCAGCATAAATTAAAACTCCCATAAATAACCATAGCGGGAAGTACAACGAAGAAGTTGTTAAAAACTTCATTGAATAAATCATTAATCCGCCACAGGTTAAAATTCCCAAAACAGGAAATACCGGAGAAAAAGGAACCTTAAACGGACGAGGTCTGTCAGGATCGGTTTTTCTTAATATTAATACTGCAATACAGATTATTATAAATGATGTGAATGTTCCGAAGTTACAAAGTTCAGCAGAAATATTCAAATCCATAAAAAATGCACAAAGAACTACAACAATACCTGAAATCCAAGTTAAAACATGCGGAGTTCTGTATTTTTTATGAATTAATCTTAGTGATTTTGGAAGAAATCTATCTCTGCTCATTGCATATAAAATTCTTGTCGTTCCTAATTGATAAATTAATAAAACAGAGGTCAATGCGCAAAGAGCTCCAATTGAAATTAAACCTGCAAACCAATCCATACCTATTGCGCGCATAGCATGAGCAATAGGAGCTTGAATATCAATTGCGCCTAAAGGGACAGTTCCCGTTAAAACAAGAGCCACACATACATATAAAATCGTACATATAACCAATGTTCCTAAAATTGCGATAGGTAAATCTCTTTGCGGATTTTCTGTTTCTTCTGCTGTTGTTGAAATAGCATCAAATCCAATATATGCAAAAAAGATTAAGAATGCACCCATAAATACTCCCTCAAATCCGTTTGGAGCAAAAGGCACCCAGTTTTCAGGCTTAACATAAAATGCCCCTACAATTATAAAGGAGATAATCATGAACATATTTACTCCTACCATTATGCTGGCAAATCTTGTAGATTCTTTTACACCTTTAATTAAAAGTATTGTCAAAAGCAAAACAATAACCATTGCAGGCAAATTAATTGCAAAAGGTATTTTATCAAAAATAAACGGCATTTGAGAATGAGGATCTAATCCGAACTTATCACAATATGAAAACATAAAACGATAATCATTTCTCAGCCACATAGGGAAATTTACCACAAAATCAGGTAATATATGCTTAAACCCTTTTAAAAACTGAACAAAATAACCTGTCCAGGCACAGGCAACAGTAATATTTCCGATTGCATATTCAAGCATTAAAATCCAGCCTACCATCCAAGCCATAAACTCACCCATAGTTGCATAAGTGTAAGTATAAGCACTTCCTGCAACAGGAATCATAGCTGCGATTTCACTGTAACATAAAGCTGAAAACACACAGGCAACAGCAGCCATTACCATTGAAATTACAATGGCAGGACCTGCACCTGCGCTTTCAGGACCGCCCTGAATAGCCGTACCGATAATAGTAAATATTCCTGTTCCGACTACCGCACCAATTCCGAGTACAATCAAATCAAATACGTTCAAAGTTTTTTTCAACTCTGATTTTTTACTTATTGCTATTAATTCATCGGGGCTTTTTTTCTTTAAAGCATTGTTGATTATAGATTTTAATTCCATTATTTTATCATTTCTTGTTTTTTAAGTTCTATTTTTTGGTTATGAAGTTTATTTTCATTGATTCTGTTTTTAACAAAACCGTAAAGCAAATAAATTATTGCGCCGATACCCAGCCAAACAGGGAACAATAAAGCCGAACCTGATGGCTGCATAGATTTGTATATCATCAAGCCGCCGCAGCATAAAATTCCTAAAGAAGGAACTACCGGAGAGAAAGGAACTCTGAAAGGACGAGGTCTTTCAGGATCTGTCTTTCTTAAAATCAATACTGCAACACAAACGATTATGAAAGAAGTAAATGTGCCGTAATTACAAAGTTCTGCTGCTACATCTAAATTTAAAGTCAAGATTCCTACAATAGCAAGAATACCAACAGTCCATGTTAATAACGCCGGTGTCTTAAATTTAGGGTGCAGCTTTTGGAATCTTTGAGAGATAAAATGATCTCTGCTCATTGCATACAAAATTCTTGTTGCTGCCATTTCCAATACTAAAAGAACTGATGTTAATCCTGCAAGTGAACCGATTGAAATTAAGCCTGCAGCCCAATTCATTTTATGTAATGACATACAATAAGCCATCGGTGCTTTTAAAAATTCAAGAGGAACAGCAGCACTGGTGTCTTGAATACCTGTTAGTACTAAAGCAACAGATACATATACAATAGTTGTAATTATTAGTGAACCGATAATTCCTATCGGCAAATCTTTTTGAGGATTTTTACATTCTTCTGCGGCAGTTGCAAGAGCATCAAATCCGATATATGCAAAGAATATTAAAAATGCACCTGCAAATATACCTTCAGCACCGTTTGGAGCAAAAGGAGTCCAGTTTTCAGGTCTTACAAAAAATGCGCCTGCCAAAACAAATAATGCAATAACAGCCAATTTTACAAATACCATTATACCTGCCATTTTTGTTGAATCCTTAGTACCTCTAACAAGAATCATGGTAATTAAAAGTACTATTACAATTGCAGGAAGGTTAATACATACGGGCATTCCAAAAATATGAGGAACAAATACATCATGATTATCAGCAACAATTTTTCCCGCACTGAATGCATCATTAACAAGCCACACAGGAGGGTGCGCAAGCCAAGCAGGCAAAACTTTTTCAAAACCGCTTAAAAATTGTACGAAGTGATTTGACCACGCACAAGCAACAGCAATAAAACCTATTGCATATTCAAGCATCAAAACCCAGCCTACCATCCAGGCAGCAAATTCACCTAAAGTAGCAAATGTATAAGTATAAGCACCGCCAGCCACAGGTATCATTGTTGCAAATTCACTGTAACATAAAGCTGAAAACACACAGGCAATCGCAGCAACTATCATTGATATAATCAAAGCCGGTCCTGCACCGATAATTGAGCCGTCAGCATTTCCTGCTGCAGCAATGCCGACAACAGCGAATATACCGGAACCGATAATAGCACCTACACCAAGAATAATTAAATCTACAACTCCGAGAGTTTTTTCCAAACCTTCTGCTTTAGCTTCAGCAAGCATTTCATCAGGGTTTTTAATCTTGGTAATCGTCTTCAAAAAATTGCGTGTTAAAGTCGCGCGGTTAAATTTTTCAGCCATTTAGTTTCCTTATTATTTATTATTTACAAAGAGGGAATCCTAATTCTTCTCTTTGAGCTACATATAATCTTGCAACGGCAGATGCCATTGTTCTGACTCTGTTAATGAAATTAATTCTTTCATCTTTACTTATTACCCCTCTTGCATCTAACAGGTTAAATGTATGAGAGCATTTCAATACATAATCATAAGCAGGCAAAACTAATTTTGCATTAATACAATTATCAACTTCTTTTTGGTACAAATCAAACATTGTAAACAATGCTTTTGCATCACTTACTTCAAAGTTATATTTAGACTGTTCAATTTCATTTTGTAAGAATATTTCACCGTATTTAAGTTTGTCATTCCACATAATATCGTATACGGATTCTTTATTTTGCAAATACATTGCGATACGTTCAAGACCGTATGTTAATTCCAACGCAACCGGTTTAACTTCTACACCGCCAACCTGTTGAAAATAAGTAAACTGAGTAATTTCCATACCGTCAAGCCAAACTTCCCAGCCTACACCTGCTGCACCGAGTGTCGGAGATTCCCAGTTATCTTCAACAAATCTTACGTCATGTTCTTTTAAATCAATTCCCATAGCTTCCAAGCTTTTTAAATAAAGTTCCTGAGCATTGTCGGGAGAAGGTTTTAAAATAACCTGAAACTGATAGTAATGTCCCAATCTGTTGGGGTTTTCACCATATCTGGCATCAGTCGGACGTCTGCAAGGTTCAATCATTGCAGTATTCCAGGGCTCGGGTCCTAATGAACGCAAGAACGTCGCAGGGTTCATAGTAGAAGCACCTTTTTCTATATCATAGGGCTGCTGGATAATACATCCGTAATCAGACCAAAATTTTTGTAAATTAAAAACCAGTTCTTGAAAGTTTAAAGCCATAACCTTTTCCAATATTGTACTATTTACACTCATTTGCACGTGTAAAGACATACTCACTCATAACGTGCTTTTTTCATACTACGTCTAACACGTCAAAAATGCAATTATTATGTTTAAAAATATTAAGAAAGTAGTAGTAAATTAAAAAGGATAATTTATTTTCCAGCCGTCTTGCATTATTTTTTGAGCACAGCAGTAACCATATCCGTTTTTAGAGCAGCTGTTATCAATACTTTCCTCTGTATTGGTATAACATAAAGGCAAGATACCCTTATTTTTATCTCTTGTAAACATAAAGACATCTTTCCCATGAACATTAGGACCTTTACCGCCATTGATGTCAATGAATATTGTATTATCTTCTACTGATGCATCTCCTGATGATGCCGATATTGAATACATAATTCCGTCAGCAGTCATAAAAGGGATTCTTAAATTTGTATGTGCAACAACCGTTGTATCGTTTGTTCCATCCAACTTTTTAAAAGGAGTATTTGTTTTATATCCGCATTCACCAAATGTTTTACAGACAGATGTAACATTAAAATAAGGAACCCAATATTTATTTATATATTCTTCCGGTCCCATATCAAAAGCACTTCCCCAATGCTCGTATGCGCCATTATCAACTTCTGACCTTTTCATAGCCTGATTTAAAATAGTGTAAGCCTTTTTCAATTTTGAAATTGTTTCTTCTTTTTTATAATGACCTATTAAGGCAGGCATGGTTAAAGCCGCAACAACACCTATTATTCCTAAAGTAATTAAAACCTCTGCAAGGGTAAAACCACTAATTATTTTCATATTAACTCCATTATAATTGTGATGTAATATGTCACCATTATAACAGATTTTATTCTGTTTACAACCCTCTAAAAATACACGAACGGAGCTTAAAAGTCTGCCCCCCCCCCGCAAGCATAGCTGATTGACCAGTCACATTGGAGCTTTGTCAAGGCTTTTCCAATAGACGTAACAGCTTCTTTACTAAACTTTCTCATAAATTGCTCCTTTCTTTTGTTTATCATTATTATAATATATATTATAATAATTCTCAATATCATTAATTATATGATACAATTACAAAAAAAAAGAAAGGAAATTATGGCAGATAAAATTATAATATTTTCAGGTAAACAATATTCGGGCAAAGATACTGTTGCAAAAATTATGCTTGATGCTATGCCTGATTACAAACGCTGTGCAATGGGAGATATAATCAAACTTACATACGGTGAACAAAAAGGACTTACGTATGAAGAAATAGAAAAGAATAAGCCATTGTACCGTCAGGATTTGATTAATCTGGGTAACTGGGGGCGTGATCAAGATGCTGATTACTGGCTAAAAAAAATCATAGAACAAGACGGAAATATTATGGTGACAGACGTACGAGTTCCTCATGAATACGATGTATTTAAAAAAGCCGGAGCTGTTTCAATAAGAGTTGAAGCATCAAGAGAAACAAGAATGCAAAGAGGCACCTTAATCGGAGAAACAGATATCACAGAAACAGGTCTTGATAACATTAACGATTGGGACTATGTCATTGAGAATAACTCAGACTATGAAACTTTAAAAAATAAAGTAGAAGAAATAATTAAAAAAATAAAAGAGGATTAAAAAAAATCCTCTTTTTTAGTGTGATTGTGTATATGTAATTGTTAGACCATTCCTTCTTTTACAGCTTTAACTGCTGCCTGCACTCTGTCATTTACGCACATTTTTTGCAAAATAGAGCATACATGAGCTTTTGCAGTATGGACACTTACGATAAGTTCTTTTGCAATTTCGGTATTACTTTTTCCCAACACAAGGTGTTTTAAAACTTCAAATTCTCTTTCTGTAAGCGGCACACGACCGTCAGTATTAGATTTGCTTGGTAAAAATCCTACATTATCAATTTTTGGCAAAGAGTTTAATGCTGTTTGCGCAACCATAGGATCAATCCAGCATACACCTGTTGAAACATCTCTTACAACATCAGCAAGTTTTTTAGGATCAATATCTTTTAAGCAGTATGCACTTGCGCCTGAGCTTAAAGCAGCAATTACTTCTTCGGACCTGTCGTGTGAAGTTAATGCAATAATTTTTGAATCAAACATCATTTCTTTGCATTTAATCATAGCTTCAATTCCGTTCATGCCGGGAAGTCCCAAATCCATAAGAATTACATCAGGCTTGTGTCTTTCAATAAGTTTAAGTCCTTCCAAAGCATCTTCCGCTTCTGCTACAACATCAATATCTTCATTTGAATTTAATGCGCAACGCAGACCGACCCTTGTTAATTTAAAATCCTCTACAATAATTACACTAATAGTCTTTTGTGCTGTTGTTGAACTTTGTGTCATTGAAAACCCCGCCTTTCATAACGTAAATTGCTTCATTATTTTGTACTATAACCTTGTACACCTTTTATTAAATTATAGCGAAAATAAATATTCTATTACCTACGTGACTAATATATTGTAAAAATTACAATTAATAGAGCATGAATATTATTTTTTTGATTATGTTATAATGCTAGTACAAAAAAATTATAAAGGGAGTGTGCCATGTTAGAATTTCTTTTCGGTAAAAAAAATCAGGAAGATTCAAAGGATATTAAACTTAATGAGATTTATTCAAATTTAAAAAAGGAATATTCTTTTGACAAAATTTCTGATGAAAGAAAAAAAGAGCTTTCGGATTTAATAGAAAAATACGGTTATCTTCCGTATCCTTATATTAAAGCTTTGGAAGAACTTACACCCGAAGAAATTCTTTTCGGCTTGGAACTAAAGTGGATTGCAAACGGCATTTTTAAAGACGGCAAATTTTCATTTGATAATGAAAACATAAGTGTGCTTGCAAGAAATAATGTTAAAGATTCATCCTGGATAAAAAAAGAAGGACACAATATCAAGCTTATTAACCTAGCAGGGTTAGGCAACGGAAACGTAACCAAGACACCTGGCAAATTTATTGATTGGCTAAGACAGCTTTTAATTCTTCCTACCGGAAATCTTGAAAATAATATTTTTAATACAACTATGTATATTATACCTTTCCACCCGAGAGAATTCGGATGTGCTTACCTTCCTAAAAGTTCGGAAGTAAGTGAAGCGCTGCTTGATAAAAATATTGAATCATTAACAGGGCTTGATGCAAAAGGACAGGTTAAAACTTTCATTACGCTTGCACAGCTTGCAGGTCACCCTGTAATTTATGATATTCTTCCGCAGACAGGAAGATTTTCAAAAGCAGTTCTTGCCAACCCTGAAATAGCAAGATGGTTTGACATTAATATCTTGTCATCAGAACTTGATAAAAATATTGATAAAATTGCAAAAAATCTTCCTAAATCTATTGACGAAGAAGACATTGAACTTGTTAAAAATATATACAAAGAATCTTTAAGCGGAAGCGCAGGAGATTTAAGCGCACATTATAAAAATATATATGATACATTTGACAGCCTTATGGATGAAGCCAAAAAAGAGCTTTCAAATATTATGATGAAAAAAGAAAACCAGATTAAAATCCAAAAACGTGCAAGAGATATTATTGCAAAAATTCACGGATTTAAACCTAATCAAAAGTTAACCGAAGATGATATTGATAAACAAATTGATGCAATCCAAGAACTTATAAAAGAAGGTTTATGGCCTGCACCGGGCGGCGCGTGGTGTTCTGCCGGCGTTCCGGTGTACGATAAGATGAGCGAATGCGGCGGATATCCTACATTTAAACATTACGATTACAAAGGTGATGACGTAACGGGATTTGCAAATCTTGACTGCCAGACACCTTATTATTTCTGCTTTCTTGAAAACGGAAGTTTCAATGAACCTGTTATTGAATACTTTATAGATTATATGATTAACTTACAAAAAGAATATAATTTTGACGGATTTAGAGTTGACCATATTGACCATATTGTTGATAAGGTTTCTGAAAGCAACGGAAGACCTATAAGTTACAGAGCTCCGCGTGTTGTTTTGAACAAACTTAATAAAGCAATGAAAGCTAACATCCCATACTTTGGAACACTTGCCGAATATATGCTCTGGGATGATTTCTTGAAAGAGTACCACAAGGGAATGAGCTTTGACCTTTTATGGGGAAATGATATTGTTTCTCAGGCTGAAAAAACTCCTGAAAAGATTACTGAAGATAACCAGCACCTTGCAAATTATAACGTTAATTATAAAAAAGGCGAAAAACTTTCTATATTAAAAACTTATAATAATCAGGACGGCGAATTCAGATGCATAGACCAATATCCAGGACAGCTGGGTGAAAACGGAGCGTTATTTAAATGGTTCAAATATAAATTCTTACCCGGAGGTAAATTTGCACAACGTCCCATGCTATATGTAGACGGAGATGAAAGCTTTACACACAGGGGAATTGAAAGTGTTATCGGTGAAGAAATTTCTATGCCGAGAGAAAATCATTCTGACTTTTACAAAAAATTTAATGCCATTGACTTGTTTGTAAAATCTCAACCGATAATAACAGACGGCGAAGCTCAAATTATTTCTCAGGATGATGACGGTTTTGCAGCGTGGATAATTTCAAAAGAACCTCTCAAGACTTCTTTCTTAGTGGTTGTTAATTATAAATACGAAACCGAAAAAGTTTGCAAATGTGATGAAGACGGAAACAGCTATTCCGAAATTGTAAACGGTCAGCCTGTATATGATAAACACATACACCTTCCTGGAGATTATGAAATAGAAAAAGAACATTATATTGAAGGTAACGAATTTGTTTCAAAACCTATTGAATGCAATGATTCTACATTAAACTTTGACAAACTTGAACCTTGTGAATTCAGAGTTTATGAACTTAAAAAGGCTTAATTGTTTGCTATAAAATATATATTGGTTTAAGGTATAAATATGATTAAACAGCTGAGAATTAAAGATTACATTTTAATTGATGAATTAACCGCCAACTTTGATAACGGTTTAAATGTAATAACCGGTGAAACAGGTGCAGGTAAAAGTATTCTCATAAATGCTATTGACATAGCCTTTGCTCCACGTGTGTCAAAAGAAGTTATCAAACATGATAAAGAAAAAGCTGTTGTTGAACTAGTCATAGAAAATACCAAACATGATTTGACTTCTTTATTTGAAGAAAACGGAATTGATTATCTCGGAAGTGAAATAGTATTAACAAAAGAAATTACTCCAAACGGAGTTAGAGCGAGAGTTAACGGAACTTTAGTTAATCAGGAGTTTATCAAACAGCTGAAAAACTATTTTTTGGATATTCATTCCCAGCACCAGACTTATGCATTTATGCAGCCTAAATACCATATTAATCTTTTAGATAATTATGCAAAAGAGTCTTATGGCAAAAGGCTTGAAGAATACAAGGAAAAATTTAAAGAATATCGTCTTCTTCAAAGTCAGCTGGAAAATTTAAAAACAGCTTCCGATATGACTGAAAATCAACTTGAATTTTTAAAATTCCAAATTGATGAAATCGACAGTGCAAATATACAAAACCCGACAGAAGACGAAGATTTAAATAACGAGCTTGAGGTATTGGAAAATGCAGAAAAGCTTAAAGAATTAACAGGCAGCGCATATTGGGCAATCAATGGCGATGACGGCTCAATTATGGAAGCCTTAAGCAAGATTAAACAAAATGTATCTAAAGCATCATCTATGGACAAAAATCTTGAAGAAACAGAAACCGATTTAATTGATGCAATAGAAAGATTAAAAGATGCTGCAAGCGCATTAAGAGATTACAGCCAAAATTTGGATAATGACACCGAAAGATTAAATGAAATTCAGGAACGGTTATTCTTGCTTGATAAACTAAAAAGGAAATACGGCGGAACTCTTGAAGCTGTTATGGAAACCTTTGAAAACCTTTCAAAAGAACTTAGCGCAATTGAATTTTCAACTCAAAATATTGATGAGCTTGAAGCTAAAATAACTCAAATGCAAAAAGAACTCGAACATTCCGCAGATGAGATAAGCGAATGCAGAAAAAATTATTCAAAAGTTTTATCCGTATTAATTGAAGAAAAACTGGAAAAACTTGAGCTGCCTAAAGCCAGATTCAACATTTCTGTTGAGCCGAAAGAATTAAGCCCCGATGGAGCCGACGAAGTAGAATTTCTAATTTCGACCAACGTTTCAGAGGATTTAAAACCTCTTGCAAAAGTAGCATCAGGCGGTGAAATTTCCCGCGTTATGCTTGCCATAAAATCCATTTTTGCACAAAGCGACGATATTAATACAGTTATTTTTGATGAAATTGATACAGGCATTTCAGGCAAAGCTTCTCAAAGCGTAGCTGATGAAATTGCCGAGCTTTCAAAATATCATCAGATTATTTTGATTACTCACCAGCCTATCATCGCATCAAGAGCTGATAAGCATTTCTATGTCAGAAAATCTCAAAGTGATGAAACAAAAGTTGAGGTTTATGTTTTAACTGGAGAAAACAGAGTTAAAGCTCTTGCAGAACTTGCAGGCGGTGAAATTAACGAACAATCCATAGAATTTGCAAAATCCTTAATTAATATATAAAAAAAATCCCGCAGCAGGTGCGGGAGATAGTTGACATACGTGACTTTGTATAGAGGAGTTTAGATTGCTCTTTATCAGTCCTCAATAAAATCTCTGAAATGCTGTAATTCCTTTCTCTCTCTGATTTTTGATAATGCGGAATCTTCGAGCTGTCTGATACGCTCTTTGGAATAACCCATTATCTCTCCTAACTGTTCAAGCGTTTTAGGCATCTCGCCGTTTATGCCGAATCTGCAGGTAATAATCTGTTTTTCTCTGTCTGATAAAGTCGATAACAAATGCTCAACACTTCCTTTCAAAGCATTGTTCTTGGTTTGTGTTTCGGGTGAGCGATATGAGGTGTCTTCTATATAATCCCCGATATTTAAATCTTCAGTTACCGGAGTCTCAAGACTTATAGGCTCTTTTATAATAGACTTCTTTATCATTGAAAGCTGCTTGCAAGAGATTTCCAGTTTTTGTGCAACTTCATCATCTGTTGGTTCTCTGCCGAGTTCAAACGTCAGCATAGTATAACATTTTTTGTATTTTCTAATTTTGTCTGTCATGTGAACAGGAATTCTGATTGTTCTTGAATTGTTTGAAATAGCTCTTATAATTGTCTGCCTTATCCACCAGGTGGCATAAGTTGAAAATTTAAAGTTCTTTGAATAATCGAATTTTTCAGCAGCTTTAATAAGACCGAGCGAACCTTCTTGTACCAGGTCCATAAATAAAACACCTTGCCCGATATATTTCTTTGCAATACTTACAACAAGTCTTAAGTTTGCCTGAACAAGTTTTCGCTTTGCAATTTCAGCCTGAGAATCTTTTCCTTCTTTAATCTGCTTACCCAGAGCTTTTTCTTCTTTTGAATTTAAAAGTTTAACCTTGCCGATATCTTTTAAATACATTTGTAAAATATCATCATCATTTGATATTGAATTAAAAGTTTTTGGTTCATCTTCTTCCTCAACCTCAATATACTCAATCTCAGACGGATATGTACATTTCAAATCTTTGTATAAATCATCTTCTTTACACTTGATTACACTCATCTTATAAGTACCTCTCTCCTTCCGTACAGGTAATTCCACACCAGCTTCTGACATAAAATCAGAATACTTACTATTTTTGACGTAAATAAAGAAATTTTGTTTCAAAAACACTTTTTGTGTAAAATAAAAATATGGGAATATTAAATGAAAAAGATTTTATAGAAATAATTCCGTCTTTATCAGAAAAAGCGTTTAAACCGGGTGAAAGAGCCGAGGCTGATATTTTGGACTCGCATGATTTCAGATACGTTGAATCAGGAGAATTTAAAGCAAACCTGCATGTTCATACAAAATATTCAGACGGAACTGCTGAGGTTGAAGAACTTTTAAACTGCGGTGAAAAAATCGGCAAAAAATCAAACGGATTTATTCTTGCAATAACAGATCACGATACTATTGACGGTATTCAAGAAGCTTATGAAATTTATAATAAAAAATCTTTCCCGCATTTAGATTTATGTTTAGGTCTTGAAATTTCTACCGTAGGTGTTGATTTTCCCAACCAGAAAAAGCCTGTTCCAATTCACTTATTAGTATACGGTTTAAACCCTTACGATGAAAAGTTGATTGAATTTCTTAACGATAAACGCAACAAAAAATTAGCACTTGCAAAAGAAACAATTAATGAATTAAATAAATCTCTACCTTATAATTTTACTCTTGAAGAAGCCGCTAAAGTTCATGGAATGGTTGCTAAAGGTCAGGATGAAGTTGCACATCCTATGAAAAAGTATACATCAGGCAAAATACTTTTAAGCCATTATTTTCCTAATGCTGATTTTAGTTATGAAAAGCCTGTTAAAGCTTTCAAATATTTATTTAAATCCGGCGAGCCTTATCATAAAATTTATAAAAAGGCATTGGAAAAATATACAGGCTGTGAGTTACCTGATATACCGGATGAAATTGAAAAGCAAATTCAAAAAGCAAGAGAAATTTATTTAAAGGCTCATCCGACTGTTGGTAACAAAATTGACGGTTTTGCATATTTTGACGAAACAGTTGAATTTATTACAACATTAGAATCAGGTGTCATGTCTGTTGCTCACCCTGCAAGAAGCAAAGCATACACTGATGAATTTTATACATATTTATTTGAGCACTTTAAACAATATGGCAAAGATAAAGCTTTATTCTATGAAGGATATTACCGGTCTTATGAGGGTGAATACCCTGCCAGATGGCTTGAGAAAATAGATGCGGCTGCTCAAAAATTCAATTTACTTAAAACAGGCGGTCTTGATTCGCATGGGAAAGATGTGATTACAAGATGTCCTTATTCTTAATAAAAAAAGAGGTTTCAATGATTAAAAAACTTTTAATAATATTAATATTATTCCTGGCTCCTTCAGTCTATGCCGACACAGGCTATGTCAGCCCTGAAACTTACGCTGTAAATGAAGCTGACCTTTTGGATTATATGGAAATTCCATCAGCTCCAAAACCCGATATCGACAGCTTAAATTCAAACAAAATTTTTAATAAATCAAATAAAATTGAAAAAGCTTACAAAGTAAAACCTCAAAAAGAAAAAAGGGCAAGAGGTTCTAAAAAGCCGTATGAAGAACGTTTTGTGTATAAAGTCGCAAAATGGTGGACTGATCAGCGCTACAAACGTGAAGAACCTCATCATGGAGAAAAACACGAGATAAAAGTTAATTCCACATACAGACAGGAACAGCTGAAAAAACAACAGGCACAAGTTCAGTCCGAAGAAAATAACATTGAACCTTCTGACACAGATAACATTAAGAAATCAAAACAAAAGAAAAATAAAAAAAGCAAAAAGAACAATTAAGATATGTAACAATTTTTTATAAATTTCATTAAAGCGGACAAAAACGCCCCCCCCCCGTTTTATTAATATATAGGGAAAAACGGAGAATAATATGGATTTAAACGTATCAGAAATTAATGGAATTTATAAAAAGAATATTAATTTTAAATCTGAAATAAAAGAAGAAGCAAAAGATAATAACCCAGTAAAAGAAGAAGAAAAATCTTTTTATGAAAGAAATAAAAAGGCTATAATTGCTTTAGGAGTTATTGGTGCAGCTGCAATCGCATTAGGCACTCACCACTGTTTAAAAAACAAACATACCGAAAAATTATCGGAAGCAGCAGGTGATGCAGCAAGCGATGCCGTTGGAAAAGCTCAAGAAAAAGTTAATGATACTATGAATAAAAAAGCAACCGATAAATTAAAAGAATTTAAAGAAAAACTTGGTAAATTATCTGATAACGAAGATGCTACGGCTCATATAAAATCTGTTTTATCCGATGACAATCAAAAACTTAAAATTGAAGCCATAAGTCATTTATTCTCGGAAGAAGGAAAACATATTAACGCAAATAACTGGGAAGAAATATTTAATACATTAATATCAATTAAACCTTCTGAAAATATTAAGTCAGACAGCATAACATCAAAAATAAATAAACTTTATGATTTTATGCTTGAAAAAGAAATAGCAAATCCTGAAACAATTGATAAAATTATAGCAAAAATACCTGATGCTCAAGATGAAATTAAATTAAATATTGCACAAAAACTGATTGAAACTGCTTATAAAGGCGACAAAACATTTGAAACCCAATTATCAAATGAACAAACTAAAAAAATAATAAACTTATTAAACGGCATAAAACAAGAAAAATTTGATTATACACCCGGCGGTATGATAAGTTACAAGGGTTACAGTACTGCAGGATTAAAATATGAATATAACAGCAAATATTTTAAAGAGCAAAATTTAGATGAAAACTTTATAAAAGAAATAAAAGATACATTAAACGACAGCACATTAACTGATGAATTAAAACTTCAGTTAAGCGACGACATTTATATGGCTAAGTTTTGCGGTGACGATAAAGAAAACAGCAAAGAAGGAATCCGGCTTGCAAAAGAATTGCTTAATGCATTTGATGGTAACAAAGCTGAAAAGTACAGCAAGCCAAACTCTTTTATTACATTTACAAATGATAAATTTTCACTCGGCTGCAGATTATTCAGTCATGCCTCAACTTACGATGATTTTGGCGTATTTACAACAGCCGAACAATTAAAAATAGTTAAAAATTTAAAAGAAATGTCTAAAAACGTAGAAATTAATACTTCTATTCTGGGAGGAAATTCTCATCACATTAACGGTTTATATTCAAGAGAACTTCATTTGAAAACTCAGTTATTCTTTGAAAAAGCTACTTTTGACACTCCTGCAGATGAATATGTAAGATTTACCGATGATATATTAAACGGATTTGCAGAAGCAAAAGAAAAATTTATCAGAGGAAATGATATATTTGATGGTCTTGAAGAAGAGCTTCTTAAAACATACTTCGAAACATTTAGGACACAAACCTATTTTGACTTAAGCATAAAACTGTCTAAAGCAAACTATTTAAAGGATGCTCAAGAAATTGAAAAAATTAACAAAATTACTGATAATATTGAAGCATTTGCCAATAAACATTTCAATGTTGGCGGAAATAAATATAATAATTCCGGCAATGCAAACGGAAGCAAATTTAATTTTGATGACTTTGTCAGCGACAAAACAACAGAGGCTAAGTCCAAAATAAAAGAACTTCTGAATAAAGACGACGAACTTAAGGATTTTACCGCTAAACTTGATGATGAAAATCTTGATGCAAATACTCTTAAAAATATTAAGAGAAAATTCGCAGTTAAGTATCACCCTGATAAAGCTAAAGATGATGCACAAAGAGCTGAATATATAAGAATATTCCAGGATGTGTACAGCTCATTTGAAATTTTGGAAAAATCTTTAAATAAATAATTATTTAATATATTTCTCTAGGTCTTTTTCTTCCTCGAAAGTTACTCTGCCAGGTGCATATTTTATTTCGCCGTTCTCATTGATTACTACATAGAAATAACCAAAAGTACCGTCCTGATTTTTATTTCCCAATGCGGTTCTGAGATTATTCATGTCAATGTATTTAACATTGCTAAGGTCATAATCCGATTTTCGATCCTCCAATGCAAGAGAACCGTCATAGTTAAGCAGCACAAATCTGATATTTGCCTTTTTTAATTCTTTAGAAGTTATTTTGGAAGTGTCACCGTCTGAATCAAGAGCTTTTAAAGAAGCAAATAAGTCACTGCGTTCATCACCTGTTCCTAAAATATTATCAACAGTCCATTCATTATTTTTGCTGTCTTTTACCAAAACATAACTTTTATTATTTATATTAACAATATAAGGATCAATAAAATTTCCGATTAAACCAGCTCTTGCTGTCCTTATTGAAGGTGTTGCAAGAATATTTAATCTGCCCGTTGCAAGAGATGCTCCATAGAGCATGGATTGCAAAAACATGGAATCCTCAAAACTGCTTGCCGCGGGAGAACTTTTTGCGGTAACAGAATATTTCATATTTGCATTTGAATATACCTGATCAGGACCAAGATTAGAATAAGTGTAATTACCTGCTGCAATAACAGGTAAGCCTGTCAGAATAAACGATAAAAAAATAATTCTTTTTTTCATATAAATACCTCTACAACATTATAACGAAATAAAAAATAAAAAGTTCAAAAAAAAAATAAAAAAATGGTTGACAGAGAATTTTTTTTTAGTTATGATTAATTCTGCTGAGGGCGTTTAGCTCAGTTGGTAGAGCGCCTCCCTTACAAGGAGGATGTCAGAAGTTCGAGTCTTCTAACGCCCACCATATTGAAAATAACACTGTTGAACATTGGTTTGACAGTGTTTTTTACTTCTATTGTCAGGTTTTCACCATCCCACAAAAAGTGTGAGGTAAGTAATTTTAACAGAATGCGTTTTTGTTCGTTATTGTTCTTCATATACACGCTGTAAGCGTTTTTGCAAAGTGTGAGGATTGTTTCAGCCCGGTCAAGAATTTCATCAGATTCAGAGCTTAAATAATCAAATTGAACCCGGAGTTCATCAAGTTCAGTTTGCCATTCTTCATGCTTATCAAAATAAAATTCTTCAGTAATTGTGCCGTCAAGTTTATCAATATAAAGCTGATTCAATCGTTTTTTCAAAACATTTATTTTCTTTTGCATTTCTTCGAGCGAATTTGTTTCATATTTTTCTTTACCCTGAAGCATGCTTTTTAATGTGTTCATTACATTTTCAACAAATTCAGGTGGGCAGCTAATATTTTTTAGCATTGTTTCAACCATTTCATCAACGTATTCTTCTTTAAGAAGTTTAAGCCCCTTGTCTTTTACATCAGTGCTTCTGTAATAAATATATTTGCCCTTTTTAATATCACCAACAAGAGAATAACCATTTGGGGATTTTATAAGTCCTGAATATAAGAAATCGTGCTTTTTCAGGTGCGGTGAAGTTCTTGAATGAATTAATTTTTGAACAGTATAAAATAATTCTTTTGAAATAAGCGGTGTGTGCTTTGCATCATAGTACCTTTTGCCTTTATAATTAAATTCACCCATATAAAACGGATTGTTTAAGATAAGTTCAATATTCCTTTTATAGCATTTTCTTTTGCCTATCATGAACCCTTCTGAAGCAAGTTTTTGTGCAAGCGTTTCGTAAGAATATAAACCAGTTGAATATAATTCAAAAGCCCTTATAACAAAATGTGCTTTGTCTGTATCAACTAATATTGTTGTTTTCTTTTTGCTGGTTCTATGGTTTTTATAGCCGATTGGAACACGTGCCGGAAAATGTCCTTCTTCAGCGGCTTCAATCATTCCTTTTTTAACTTCATTTGAAAGATTTCTTGGATATAAAGAAGAAACTGCTGAAAACATCATAAAAATAAAAATCTCATACGGTGTAGAATTTTTATTTAAAATCATGTTATCTTTTACCAGATGCACAGAAACTTCTGTTTTCATAAACAGATTTTTCACAGTTGCTGCGTCATCTTCATTTCTTAATAGCCTGTCATTTTTTTCACACAAAAGATGGCAGGCTTTTTTTTGTGTCCTTAAAAATTTCAGCATTTTTGTGAACTCTTTTCTGCCTGCTTCCTTTGCAGTTGTGCTTTCAGCAAAAATGTGAATTATTTCAAAATTGTTTCTTGCCGCATAATCTTTCAAATATTTTAATTGGGCAGGTATTGAAAACCCACCTTCTTCCTGTTCTTTACTTGATACCCTTACATATATAACTGCTTGCTGTTTTGCCATAAAAACCTTTATTGTTCTTCTGTAACATTTATAAATTTATAAGTTTTTAAGTTCTGAAAAGAAGCACTGATTTGGGGCTTTTCATTCAAAGGAACTAATAAGTTATATCTTACTTTTTCACCCGGCAAAAGTGTTTCATTGTTTGTTACTAAACCATCATTATTTGAAAAATAATCTGCTACAGGTGCATATCTTTTTTGTTCATCTAAAATCAAGCTGACCTGTTGGTTTTGTTTGTTTATATCAGGCATTGCTGCAAGGCAAGACAATCCCAAAGTAAAAGGACACAAGCCCAATGCCCATTTTGTTGATTTTTTTAATTTTGTATCGGTGCTGGTATCAACAACATTTATTTTGTTATAACACTTTATATGATCCACTCTAATTGCATCATTTCCTTGATTTGTGAAAGATATTTCAAAGGCACTGTATCTATTTTTTAACTGACTTTGTAATTGCAGTTGCCTTGCTTCATACTTCACAGCTTTTTGTGCTGCAAGACTTGGTGTAATTATAAAAGTGAAAATAATAAGAAAAGATAATAGTTTTTTCATATTTATACCCCTTATTCAATAAAAGTTTTTCTTAATTCAGAAACATTTAATATATTTATAACTGCATCAACTTTTTGCTGATCACCTTCCAATGCACCATGCAAAATTTTAACCAAAGAACGGAAATTGCCGGAATTAAGGAATTTTTCAACTGTGTGCATATCATTTTCATCAATAGAATAAAATTGTTTAATCGTATTCAATAAATTGCTTTGTGTAATTTCAGAAGCATGCCCCTCATTTTGAAAATTGGTTAATTTTTTTATATCAATATCAAAATACTTAGAAGCAAGTTCAATTCTGTCAAGTGCAATTTGTTTATTATCTGTTTTGAATAATTGCCCAATATATTCACGTGAAAATTGCAATGCCTTTGCTAATTCACTTTTCTTTATTACTTCTTTTTTTTCATCACTTATTATTTTGTGGAGTTCTTTTATATTCATTGTTTCAATCCTTTATTTGACAAATGTGAACATTATTTAATATTTTACTTGACAAATGAGAACACTTGTTTTATTATTTTCTTATCAAAAGTTATACATTCTTATAATAAAGAAAGGAGAATAATTTTGCAACCTTTATTGACAAATGTTAAGGAATACGGCATTGAGGATATAACAAAAGTTATTCCAATAGGTGAGCAACAAATCCGTAGATACATAAAAACAGGCGAATTAAAAGCCACCATGAAAAGAAACCGTTACAGAGTAGCTGAAGAAGATTTGAAAACCTTTATGGTTGAAAAAGGCTTCACAAATTTGAACTTATAGGAGAAATGAGGATGGAAAAAGAAATTATTATTTCTATTTGTGAGTGGAACGACACAGAAACTAACCTGACAATAGATGAATTGAATTATAGTAGGACTTTCACGCACAAGATAGATGCAATAAACTGGGCAAACTCTATATTCAAAAAACCAAAATTTGAAAATGTAGTTTATTCATAAAAAAAGCTGCTAGATAAAACCAGCAGCCCAAAAATTAATTTTTTCATTTGAATTATAGCACAAAAACAGCATCCTATTCAGGGGCTTAGTTTTCGTGCCTGAAAACGGAAAACAATGGCGAAATACGAGAAAAAAAGAAAAAAACCAAATTTTATTTTCACAATTCAACCGGGTGAACCAACACTGGATGAATGTATCACTGACATGGCAAAAGTTGTTTTCCAACTGTACGAAATGAACAAAAAAAGAGGTTTACAAAATGGCTAAAAGTTTTAAAAAATTCAAAAAATCAAAAATTGAAATAGTTCTTCAGTTTATAAAGGGGATTGCAAGAAAATTGCCCTGCATTAATGAAACAGAAAATGAAATTCTATCTGAAGAATTTTCTGACGTGGTTATTGCAATAAAAGAACAGAATTCACAACACGTTTATAACGCATACTATTTGCCCAAAGCGATTAATGCAATTTTAAAAGAAGAAAATTATTTGACTACTGAAAGCGGTGCAAAACACAGGGCAAAAGCAATGCTGCTGGCTGATATGGCAAACGATGTTTTAGATGAATTTTACAGATTTACGAAATAGGAGAAAATGACGTGGCAAAGATTACAAAAATTTTAATTAAAAATCTTTTTGGCATATCAGAATTTGAAGCTGATTCCAAAAGCATTGAATTGTTAGGCGGCAACGGCACCGGAAAAACATCTGTACTTGATGCAATCCGTTTGGCACTGACAAACAGAAGTTCAAGGGATTGTATTGTTAAACGTGGCGAAACAGAAGGCGAAATTATTATTGAAACTGATTCAGGTTTAACAATAACTAGAAAACCCCGAACTAATAAAACAGACTACAAAAGCATTAAACAGAACGGCAAAGAAGTTCAAAGCCCTGAAGCATTTCTGTCTGAAATCTTTTCAGAATTGCAATTAAATCCGGTTGCATTTATCAATATGGATTCAAAAGAACAAAACCGAATTATTCTTGACCTTATCGAATATCACTGGGATTTGAACACAATCAAAGAATGGTTTGGCGAAATTCCACAGGGGGTTGATTATCAAAAACACATTCTTGAAGTGTTGCAGCAAATTGCCGCTGAAGATGGGTTTTATTTTCAGCAAAGACAAAACATCAACAGGGATATAAGGAATAAAAAAGCCTTTATTGAAGAAATAATGAAGGAATTGCCGGAAAATTTCAATGCTGCAAAATGGGAAGCATACGACTTACAAGAAATCCATTCAAAAATTGAAAAAGCAAGGCAGCACAATGCACAGATTGAAAAAGCCGAAACTTTAAAAGCCAATTATGACAATAAAATAAGAGGTTTTCAATCAATAAAAGAACTTGAAGAACAAAGGCTTCTTAAAGGGCTTCAAGAAAGAGAAGGTGAACTAAAAGCAGATATTGCAAAACTTCAAGAAATGCTTAATTCCGCACAAAAAGAATTAAATTCATTGAATGATGTTTGTTCAGATAAAAAAGCCGTTATTGAAGCTAATTATGAAAAACAAGTTGCCCAATTCAATGAAGAATTGAAAGCATTTGAACCTTATTTGCAACAACAAAAAATTAACATCGTGCCATTGCAAGAAGAAGCGGCTGAAGCACTTAAAATGAAACAACAGTTGCCACAATATAACAAAATGCTTGCAATGAATAATGAATTGGCTGAACTGCAAGCTGATTCAGATGAATATACTAGAAAAATTGAACTTGCAAGAACTTTACCGGCAACAATTCTTGCTGAAGCTAATATGCCACTTGGTGAAATGAGCATTGACGGCGATCAAGTGCTTATTAAAAAGCCAAACGGTGATTTACCTATCAGCAATTTATCTGAAGGTGAAAAACTTGACCTTTGTGTTGATATTGCTTTGAAAAACAAAACAGGCTTGCAAATTGTATTGATTGATGGAGTTGAAAAACTTTCACCAATTAACAGGCAACATTTATATGACCGTTGCAAGGCTTCAGGGCTTCAATTTATTGCAACAAGAACAACTGATGACAATGAACTTACAGTGGTTGAGTTATGACAAAGCATTTTGTCCTTTGGCTGTATAAAATTTGTTACCTGTTTTCAAGGTTGTATTTTAAACGGCTAAACATAACAGAAGCGGATCTGTATGACATTAGATATTTCATAGATTACACACTACAAGAAAAAAGGAGAAAACAGAAATGACAAAAGATGACATTCTTAATGAAGAAATTGAACAAGAACACAAAGAAGCTGAAAAAAGACATGAAAAATTTCAAAATGATGTGGACAGCTTAATTAATGAAATCAAAACTTCACAGGATGCAAAAGGTTCTTATTTCAAAGAAGTTCTTGAAGGTAAGCATCCGGGTAAAAAACTTGTTCAGCAAAGAATTGTAATTCAATTTGCAGAAGTAATTGACTATGACAAGAGCAAACTTGTTTATGAAGAAACTGAAGAAGATGCAAAAGCAAACAGGCAGTATTTGCAAAGCTGTTCAACAAAAATTGACAAGGCTGCACTTCAATTTGCAAATGAGATTCAAAAACACGAAAGATTTTCTATTGAAGAATTTCACCTGTATAGCAGAGATTATGCAAGTTCACAGCTGCCGAATGTAAAAGTTAAAGCAATAGACCTTACAGACGGAAACGCAAAAAAACTTTCAGAAGTACCCCCTGAAGTATTAAAGGCGGTTAAAGAAGTTATAAACAAAGCGATTGTTACAGAGGAGAAAGGGGAAGGAAAAGGGGCTGAAGCAGAACCTGCATCAGTTTAGCCTTTTTCGTGGGCTGTGTTATTTTTCACAGCCCATCATAAAGGGCTAACTTAAAGCACTAACAAAAGGAGAAATGACAGATGACAGATGAAAAAACTATTGAAAATTTTTTAATGACAGTTGAAAGCAATCTTGCAACTACCCTTGCAGCAAAAGCGGCTGCATTGCCTGATGGTTTTCAGGCTGCCAAATTCCAACAGAATTGCATTGCAATGCTTAAAGGAATAAAAAAACAAGATTTAATGAAAATCAAAGCAGAAGATGTTGTGTCCTGTTTAATGAAGGGGGCTTTGCTTGATTTAGATTTTGCAAGCGGTGAATGCTATGCAATACCTTATTGGAATAAAGAAGAAGGCAAAAATGATTTGAATTTCCAAACCGATTACAAAGGGGAAGATAAAATTGCCAAAACTTACAGCATCAAACCGATTTTCAACACTATTAAAGAAGTTATCAGGGAAGGTGATGAATATCAAAAAATTGTTGAAGATGGCAATGTAAAGTTCTTCTTTAAACCCATTCCATTAAATAATGGAAAAATTAAAGGGGCATTTGCACAAGTATTATTCACAGATGGTTCTTCTATCGGTGAAGAAATGACAGTTGAAGAACTGGAAGAAATAAAAAAGAATTTTTCAAAAGCGAAAGATTCACCTGCTTACCAAAAAACACCGGGTGAAATGTATAAAAAAATCGTTCTTAGAAGAACATTGAAAAATGTTGCAAAAAGTTTTAAAAATTCTGCTCAAACCATTGCTTATGCAACTTGTTCTGATTTTGAATTTAACAACAAAACAGGTGTTTCTGCTAATTCAGAAGAAATAAGAAACCCTTTTGCAAATGCTTTGCCTGTAAATAATCAGCAAGCACTTACAACAAATGTTCAAAATACGACCGCCCAAATGCCACAGAACGAATTTTCACAACCCGAAGCAACAGTTATTGCATCAGAAACAGAAAATTCAATTCAAGGGCATTCTGACGTGCCTGAATACGAAAAAGAAGAACCTATTGAAACAATATATGAATGTACAAACTGCGGTTCAATAATCAATCAAGCAGAAGATTCATATTCAAGAAGAAATTATGGCAAACCGCTTTGCCGTAATTGTCAAGCACTTGCAAAGAATGGGGAGTTGTAAGAAGTGTTTTTGACTGAAAGCAATTACTATTCACAACAGGCAAACTGGGAATATTTAAGCGTAAGCCAATATAAAGATTTTATTGGCACGCTTGGAAAACCCGGTTGTGAAGCACGTGCAATGGCAAAATTGCGTGGCGAATGGGAAGATGAAACAACCACAGCAATGCTTGTTGGTTCATACGTTGATGCACATTTTGAAGGCACACTTGATTGGTTTAGAGCCAAACACCCCGAATTTTTTAAGAAAAATTCAGAATTAAAAGCTGCTTATCAAAAGGCTGAAGAAGTTATTCAAAGAATTGAACGTGATGAATTCTTTATGCTTTGCATGAGCGGTGAAAAACAAGTGATTCTGACTGCTGAATTATTTGGGGCAATGTGGAAGGGTAAACTTGACAGTTACCACAATAGAAAAAGCCCCTATAACAGTATTGTTGATTTAAAAGTTGTTGAAGATTTACACAAAAGATTTTGGATCAAAGATTTGGGGCAGTTTGTTTCATTCATTGAATATTGGGGGTATGACCTTCAGGGGGCAATTTATCAACTACTTGAACAAGCTGTTTATGGTGGTGAAAAAGTACCGTTTTCCATTGCTGCTGCTGATAAACAGAAAACCATTGACATTGAAGTCATTGGCTTAAAGCAGCGTGATATGGACAAAGCCCTGCTTGGAATAGAAGGGAATGTTAAAAGAATTATTGATTTAAAAGCCGGTAAAGTCGAGCCGGTAAGGTGCGGCAAATGCGATTATTGCAAATTTACAAAAAAACTGACCGCCCCAATAAGCACAGATATGTTAATTGAGGTATAGAGAGAGTGGCAAACGTACAGTTAAAAAATGGCTATACAAAGATAGTGAATAATCTTTTAGAACAGTTTTTTATAAGAGATTTTTCACCAATACAATTAAGAATTCTTTTGATGCTGATAAGGTTTTCTTATGGTTGCAATAAAAAAACTGCAAAAATTAAACCACAAAACCTTTTTAATACAGCTTATGTGTATGAAGGCGATATAAAAAGAGAATTAAAACACCTTGAAAGAAACAAAGTAATTACCTGCAATTTTGAAAATAAAACATTTGCTTTGAATAAAAATTTTGATGAATGGAAAATTTCTTTTCACAAATTATTTGATGAAGAAAAATTTGCAAAATTATTACACATAAATCTTAGTTGTGGACTAAGTGAAAACTTAGTTGACAACGAAGAAACAGAAGAAACTGAAAATGAAACTTTGTTGCCATCTAAGGAAAACCTTAGTTGTGGGCTAAGTGAAAACTTAGTTGACAACGAAGAAATGAAAGCTGGAAACACAGATGCAGAAAGCAATTCAGGCACACCTAAAGAAAGTATAAATAAAGAAAAAGAAAATAATAATAAATATATATATAACCCTGATGATTCTTTAAAAACAACTAAAGAAAAAATTTTTAAAATAGATCCTTATATAAACCCTTATAAAAAAATATTTACTGAAGAATATGAAAAGATTTTTAAAAGAGATTGTTTTTTAAACAACGCACAACATCTTAAATTAGTGGAAATTGCTGCCGAAATTCCAAATTTTAAAGAGTTAATTCCAACATTAGTTTTGAAATTTTCAAAAATTACTTTTGATTTTGATGGGGTAAAAAAACAGCCCGGCTTACGCTGGTTGCTTGAAGATGGCAACTGGGCTGGTGTCTTATCGGGTGAATTTGACAGCAATATTGAAGATACACAAATAAAAGGAAATAAAGACGATGGCTACAGTTATTAACAATAGTGATTGGCAAAGTTCAGGGCAAATTATTGAAAACATTATTAAAGAAGCAGGCAAAAAACACATTTGCCCCAAATGCGGCAAGGAAGATGTGCCTTGTGAAATAACACTGAACGGTGTAAAAAGAATTGTTTATGCTTCAAATTGTGATTGTTATGAAAAAGAACAAAAAGCAAAGGAAGAACAAAAAAGGAAAGAATGGCTTCAGGAGAAATTCAAAAATGCCAATATCGGCAAAAGATATATTGATATAACACTTGACAAACTTGAAGCTATGGGAACAGAAAACATTGCAGCTGCAAAAAAATATGTTGCAGATTTTAACCCTGAAAGCGGTGCAAGCATTCACATGATAGGTGAATTTGGCAATGGCAAGACTTCAGAAGGTTATGCAATTATTAAAGCCTTATTGCCAAAGTTTAATTGTGTATCAATAACTTGGAATGAAATTGTTACACGTTGTTATTATGCGAAAGCATTTGATTCTTCAGAAACCATTGACCAAATACTTAAATGGTTAGCACAATTTGACCTTATTATGATTGATGAATTTGTCATTAACATAAAAGATGACAAAGAAATAAATCTTGCAACAGCACTGTTTGATAACCTTTATAAAGATAACAAGTGTTTCATTTTAATCAATAACCCCTGCGATATTGTGGACATGAAAAAAGTGCCACGATTAGGCAAATTATTGGACAGGGTAAAAGATCAGGCGGAAATTTTCACCTTCAAACACGAAAGTTACAGAGGGGTGAAAAATGCTTGAAATTAACAAAATACATCTTGGTGATTGCTACCAGCTTATAAAAGAAATTCCTGACAAATCTGTTGATTTGGTGCATACTGATCCGCCTTATTTAATCCATGCAGGTGGTTCAGGCGGCTGTTTTGGCAAAGGCGATCGCATTTATCACGATGAATTAACCGCCCTTTCAAACGGTGTTGATAATTCAATCTTAGTTGAACTTTGCAGGGTAATGAAAAAAATAAACATATACATTTGGTGCAACAAAAACCAATTAGGGCAATATATCAGCTTTTTTGAAGCAAGAGGGTGTGCCACTGAATTATTAACTTGGCATAAAACAAACCCAATACCGACTTGTAACAATAAATATTTATCTGATACGGAATATTGCTTATTTTTCAGAGAAAAAGGTGTGCCAATATACGGTGAATTTAGAACAAAACAAAAATATTATGTTACAGGGCTGAACGTAAAAGACAAAGGAATATGGGAACACCCAACAATCAAACCTCTTTCGATTGTAAAAAACTTAATATTCAACTCTACACAGCCCGGTGATTTGGTTTTGGATTGTTTTTCAGGTTCAGGAACTACCGCACTGGCTAGTAGCCAACTGGGTAGAAATTTCATTGCGATTGAAATTGATGAAAAATATCACAGTTTATCTATACAGAGGTTGGAAGCTGACCAATCTCAACAGAAGTTATTTCAGTTATAAAGGAAATCAAAAAATGACAAAAGACAAAAAAGCAGCAGGTTACTTTGACAGTGTGCGAAACTGTCCGGTTTATGAAGGTGATGTTTACTATGAAGAAGGGCTTATTTGCCCCTATTTCAGAGTAGTAAAAACCGCTGAAAGGGGGTTTGTTATCCATCATGTGGGTTCAACAGAAACTTTTGACTTCAGCACAGAAGGGCAAAACCTTATTAGAAGGCAGTACATTGGCAACGAATTAGACAATCCAAATATCTATGAAGAATTTGAAGTTGCCAAAAATTCAACTGTTAAGGAAAACTTGACACCTGAAAAAGAAGTTGTTTCAGGAACTGATACAACGGTTGCAGAAAATCTTGATGGCAGTCCTGAAGTTGAAGCTGAAACAACAGCTTGTGCAGAAGAAAAAGAAAATACTGAAAAGGCAGCAGAAGCAGCAATTCAGACAATGCAAGAAGCAGCAGAAGGACTTGAAGAAGAAAACACTAAAATTGCTGAAAAATTAGAAGCTGTTGAAGCTGCAAATGAAGAACTGAAAGAAAGCAATTCTAAACTAAAAGAAAACATTGAAAAAATGTTTGATGCCCCTTCAGGAGAAAAGGCAGGTGAAAATGAACAGATATGCAGCATTAATTCTGATGACACAGATGCCGAATTACAGGCAGATACTAATGAAGGCAGCACAAGTGGAAATGGAACAGAAACTGAAGGAGATGCAGAACAACCTTCAAACCAACCCCATACAAACACAAAAGAAGAAGGGGCAGTGAGTGCAGAAGCTACAACAGGCAATTCAAATGTAATTGTTGAAACTGCAAAAAGTGCAGTGCCTGAAGTTATTGCAAACACTGCTGAAGAAAAAAAGGCTTTGCTTAGGATTCAAACAATTAAGCGTTGCATAAGTTCAAATTATGACAAAATTGCAGAACTTGAAAACACTGTTGATTATCACAGAGATTTGGCAAGCACACTTGATTATGAACCATTTGTGAAACTCAAAGATATTGTTTCAGAAGCCCTTCATTCTAATGTTGATGCCGAAAATTTAAAAGGTTTAAAAGATAACACCAAAAATTTTGAAAGTATTATCAATATTCAAAATTTGCTTAAAGAACATAGTAAAAAAGCAGATGATGCGGAATATGATATTTCAAAATTAAAAAATGAAATTGATGACCTTGAAAAAGAACAAGCCGAAATTGAAGAAAAGATTGATAAATTTGCAAGGCAAACAAGACTATTTGATTAGTTGGAAGGGGGCATTTTGCCCCTTACCACCCAATTTGGAGATGTAGAAATGGTAACAAAAAAGAACACGACACCAAAAGAGAGTGAAGAACAGATTGCATTTGTCAATTATTGTGAAGCTAACAACATTATTGTTTTAAGCACACAAAATGGGATGTATATTCCTAAAAAAAACGATGACGGCACAAAAGACTTCAATCACTTTGGTTATATCAGAAGGCAAAAAGCTATGGGGCTGAAAAAAGGCTTTCCTGATTTGATTATTTTGCACAGCAACAGAAGCAAAACCCATGAAGTTTTCTTTATTGAAATGAAAAGGGTAAAAGGCGGCAAACTTAAACCTGAACAAGAAGAATGGATTCATAGGCTTGATGATGCAGGTTATATGGTGGGTATTGCACATGGTTGTGATGCTGCAATAAGAGTTTTGAACAGGTATTTGGAGAGTTAAGACAGTGCAGGCATTAACGGTTGTTTCTTTATTTGACGGCATTTCAGTTGGACAGCTTGCACTTCACATGGCAGGCATACCGATTGACAAATACATTGCATTTGAAATAAACAAAGACAGTATAAAAGTAACACAATATCATTATCCTGCAACAATACAATGCGGTGATGTAAGAAATTTTTATTGGGAAAGTATTGGGCATTGTGATTTGTTGATAGGCGGTTCACCTTGTCAAGATTTATCAAGTGCAAACAGAAACCGCTGTGGCTTGGAAGGTAGCAAAAGTTCTTTATTTTGGGAATATGTAAAAGCAAAAAATGTTTTAAAACCCAAATATTTTTTGTTGGAAAATGTGCAAATGCCTGCACGTGATTTTGAAATAATTTCACAAGCATTGGGCATTTATCCTGTAAATATTAATAGTAGTCTTGTTTCTGCACAGTTAAGAAATCGTTTTTATTGGACAAATATAGGATATAAAAACTATAACATTTTTGGTTTTCCTACTTGTGCGATACCTCAACCAAATGACAAAAAGATTTTTTTGCAAGATATCTTAACAAGCGGCTTTGCTGATAGGCAAAAATCAAATTGTCTTTTGAGGAATTTAAGCAGACCTTCTTATAAAAAAGATTATATGATGCGGCGGCATCAAAAGAGTTTTCACACTATTGTTTTTGAAGATTTAAAAGACAAATACAATTCTTCAAGATATTTCAATCAAACCGAACTTGAAAGACTGCAAACATTACCTGATGGATATACAAAAGTTTTAAGCAGGAACAAAGCAGCAGCTTGCATTGCTGATTCTTGGACTGCTGAAGTTATTGCACACATATTTAAGTTTTTAAAACAGGAATTAGAAAAAGGAGAAAAAACGAATGGTAAAACAATTTGAAGATGGCAAAGTTTATGTTCTAAAAGGCAGCAAAAAGCCTTATGAAGAAATTATTGAAGCGGCGGTGTATAAAACCAAAAATGATGCTGGGCAGATTGAAGAAAACTTGATGCTTGATTTTTATATCTTTGATGGAACTCACCACTATACAAAAGCAAGAATGTATGAAACAACTAGCACACTAGAACCAGCAGAAAATCACAACCCCAAAGACTTTGATGAAATTGGCACTGCCGGAATTGAATATATTGAAGGTGATTTCAGCTTAATTGAAGCAAAACCTTCATATACAGACCTTGAAAAGGCTTTGAAAAAAATTGCACGTGCAAGAAATTGTGATTTCAGGAATTGGAAGCAAAGAGGGGATGAAATGCAGAAAATTGCACAAGAAGTATTGAGGGCTGGAAGATGAACAAAATTGAAAGAATGCAAGCAAAAATTAATGAGTTAGAAGCAGAAAACAACAAGCTGCAAACTCAAAAGGCTGCACTTGAAAAAGTGGCTGCGAAATACCAAACACTTATGGGCAGTATTGATAAAAGCCTGAAGAATTGGCAAATTTTGCTTAAACAATATGAAGAATATTGTGAAAAGCATAATATTTCAGTTCTTAATGATGTGCCACTTGCTGTTGATATTCCAAATGTGCCGGAAGGCACAACATTGACATACCGGCAAATTATAACAGCAGAACACACATTTTATTCATTAAAAAAGGAAGGAGAAAACACAAATGAAAATTAAAGAACTATTTAAAAAGATTACAGGGCAAGACAAACTTGACATAATCATTGAAAATCAGAACAAAGCAAGCAAAATGTGGGAAGATTTTAAACAAACAAGCAAAAAAAGTGCAAAAATTGTATTTCAAACAAGACTTGCCGCACAAAAAGCAAAAGGCGATGCACTACTCATTGAACGGCAATACAAAGAAGAAATAAAACAAGTTGAAAAAAACCTTGAAGCAACTATTGATCAACAATATGCAGAAATTCAAAAATTAAGAACACAGTTAGAACATGCAACAAATAACAGAGTGGGCAAGTTTTATGTGTTCAATCCACAGCATGGGCAACCACGCAAAATATATGACAGTTATGAAGCAGCAATGAAAGATGCTGAAAGTGTTGCCAAAATTTCAAAAGGGCAAAAAGTGTTTGTGTTAAAAATCGTTTCAGGTGTTCAAATTTCAGAAAACTATGAAGATTATTCTTTGATACCTGAAGAAGAAATTCCATTTTAAGGGGGTGATTAGATGAGCAATTTTCAATGTGAAAGCTGCGGTGCAGTTTATATTGATAATGGAATAACAGGCTATGAAACAAAACAGTGCAAAACAACGGCTGATGTTATAAAAGGTTTAAATGAAAGAATTGTTCTTTTACAGAATATGAATAAAAGTTTGAATGAGTTATTAAGTATAAAAGATGAAGCCATTACTGATTTAACGGCAGACAAGATTGAACTTAAAGAACAACTTTGTGCAAAAGAAAAAGAACTTTGCAATGTTTACATGGAAGTAAATGCAGCAAATACTGCTGCGGCAGGGAATTTGTCATTAAGTCAACTTGCTGAAGATAAACTTCAAGCAGCAGTAAATCAATATAATGCAGTTGTACAGCAAAACAAAGAATTACAACAAGAATTGATTCAAACAAAAGAAAAAATTAAACCTTTTGCAGATGAATACTTCAGCGGTTTAACTTATTCAGAAATTGCAGAACTTGCAAAAAAATCAATCAGACTTACAAAAGAACATTGTTCTGATTTACGCAAAATTGAAATATATGAAACCGCATTACAAGAAATAAGCACAAATTCTGATTGTGTTTGTTCATTAGATGACACATGCCAGCCAATGAGAATTGCGGCAAATGCACTTGCAAAAGGGGGTAAAAATGAGTAAAGAAAACAGGGTTCTTGATCTTGTGTTGAAAAGCGTGTGGTTCGATAAAATCAAAAACGGTGAAAAAAATATTGAATATCGAGAAGTGAAGAAAAGCTGGGCTTCAAGGATATTTGAAACAAAACCCGGAGAAAAAACAAAACCTGCGGTTGACAAAGTGCTTTTTTCAAAAGGCTATAACAGAAAAGAACAAATGCTTTTTGAAATAACAAAAATTGAAGTCTTGCCTTCAGGGCTTGAAACTGATTTGCATATTGACAAACCTGTCTATGCAATACATTTGGGTGAACAGTTGAACATTGTGGAGTGGAAGAAGCAAGGGGGTAAAGATGGAAAGTAAAAATGAAAAATGCAAAGATTGCATATATTTTGAAGAACCGTTGTTCAGTTTGGATTGTGATTCTTGTGTTGAATGTTCAAATTTTATTTCACATGAAGAATTTACTGAAGATATGGACTTTTGGCATGGTGAACCTATTCAACCTGAAGAAAATAAACCACAGTATTTTCTTATAAGGTGGCTTATTAACTTATTTCTTCAAGCATTTAATGATGATATGGCTGCATATTTTGAAGGTATTACCACAAAGCCAAAAGGCGACAAACAAAAAGCACATTACAATTATTATTTACCATTGTTTCTTCAGCCATTCTTTTTAAAGGAGTGGTGCGACCAATGGAGAAATGGCGGCTATACTGGGGATGATTATGCCGGACATATTTATATAAAAATATTCCCTTTTGTTTATCTCAAATTTAGGTATCAGTGTTAAGGGGGTGGCGATGAATAACTATGAAAAAATTAAAAATATGAGTGTTGATGAAATAGCAGAAATGCTTTTTCAAGTAAAGCCCAAAGGCTGCGGCTTCTGTATGGGTGCATATATGGGTTGTTTACGTCAAGTAAACTGCGTTCAATCAATAAAAGAATGGCTAATGAGTACAAAAGCCCCTGCGGATTATGAAAAGCACAGCAATAAAAAATGGAATGGGGGCGGCAATGGACTTTGAAACAATACGAAAATTAAAAGATTGTTGTGCAAGAGAAGCTGCACTGCGTGTGAATGTATATCCAAAGTGGGTAAAAGCAGGCAAAATGACACAAGAAAAGGCGGATGAAGAAATAAGATTGATGCAAATTGCGGCGGCTTGTTTCAATAAAATTCTTAAAGGCAATGCCCCTGAAGTGCAGCAGCAGCTTTTTGACACAAAACCTTATGAACCGCCCAAATATAACTATTATTAAAGGAGAATATAAAATGAAAGTGAAAGTAAAACTTGATTCAGAAAATTTAATTGAGCTTGTAGAACAGGATATGACACAAGCAACGGATTCTTCAACTGCTCAAATTTATGTAACAGCAGCAGTGGCACATGCGATTCTTGCATTGGTTGCGACTATTAAAGAAGAAAGCAACAAAGAAAAAGAGTTAAAAAATGCTTATTTTTTGCGTGATGAAGAACAGAAAAGAAACAGGGTTTTAGAACAAAGATTAAAAGAGGAAATAAGCAAAAGCCAAAAATTTGACAATATAATTTCTCAAATATCAAGCATGACAGCTTTTTATAAAAAAAATCCTTGTAGCCACACCCAAAATGATTATTATGATTTTTTAAACCATATACAGAATTTAATTGGGAGTAAAGAAGAATGAAAAAATTTCATAAGGCACTTGTCATATTAACATTGCCGATAGTTTTGTTGAATTACTTCATTTATATGGTGATTTGTACGGCATTAAAGAAAAATTACTTCATTGATTGGTATGAAATACCGGACAATTTAAGAATTTTTATTGACCAGTGGCTAACAGTAGAAATATATAAACACAAAGGAGATTAACATGGCAGAATTAACAGAACAGCAAATTGAACACTTCAGAAGATTGAATGCACAAGCAATGAAGGAAGTGATGACTGACAAAGGCAACATTGCTTTTTTAAATGCTTCAATTAAAAAATTTATTGATGATTTGAAGGAACAAAACAAAGAATGTGAACCGGCAGCATATATGATGAGTGGTGCAATAATGGGTTACACACTTTGTTTGTATAACAAAGGGGGTGAAGGGGATGGCAGCAGCACTTAATGAAACCCAAAACACGATTCTTGCAATGGTAGTGGAAGGCAAAACAAATGCACAGATAGCGGAAAAATTGCACTATTCAATCAGAAATATAAAATATCACCTTGAAAAAATATACAAGGTTTACAGAATACCTGACAAAGTGCCGCAAAACCGCCGGGCATTATTGATTAAAGAAGTAACAAAACAAGAATTGGCAAAGTATATGTGAAGAATAATAAAAGAGCAGGAAGCCTTGAAAATAGGCTTCTTTTTGTTAATTGTCAAGCGATTTTTGAAAGACTGTCCATCTGGACAGTGAAACATGCGTTATAATGATAAGTGGCAAGGGGTTTTTCACCTGAAAGATCTACATTGCTAAAATGAGGGTGATTTGTGGCTTTTTTATGTTGTGGAATAAAATATAAGAAAAATGATGTTACAACATATTGGTGTATAGAAACATACACTGTTAAGCCACTTATTAAAAAATTTGTAAATGAACAAAGGGTTTTCACTGAAACTGTTGAAAGTTGTATTTGTAAAAAATGCGGTTTGCAGCGTGTACAAATTAAAAGATTTGGAAGAAAAAACGGCAGAAAATGTTTGCTTGAAGTAGAAGAATTAAAAGGACAGGAAGCAGACATTTTTCTTATTGAAAATCAAGAAAAATTAAAAATTCAACCACAAGTTTGCCCTACACCATTAATTGCTTGTGCAACAACCATGCCGGCTGTTTATGGTCAAGCTATTTCACCCGAAAAACAACGTGCAAAATATCTTGCATCATTACCCCAAAAAGACAGTTGGCGAAACAAATATGTGAATGGTAAGTGGATTCCTGACATTATTCATTCAGAATGCAGAGTGGTAAATAATTAATGCTTAAAAAGATTGATAATTTTTCAAATGTTGTTGATTATAAATCAAGGCAACAACAATTTTTGGAATGGCTGCAAGCTGTTGTTGAAATCAATTTCAAACAGAAAAGACAGATTGAAAACGCTGTCTTAATTTGGAGTGAAAAAGACAAGCAAGGCAACATAAAAGCAAGGCATTCAAGATTTAATTGCAAACTTGAAGATTTTGAATTTTTTAATGATGCAATGAAAGAATTTATTTTGAATAGAAAATTTGACGAATTTTTAAGGGAACATATAAGCGATTATTTAGAATATATAAATTGAATTAACGGCTGCACATGTTCTGAATTTTGGAAGTCAAGGCGAGATGCAGAAAACGAGATGTTGAAATGACTGAAAAAAAACAAAAAAATTTGCCGATTGATAAAGCAGAATATGATGCACTGGTTAAAGAATGTTTAAGGATTATTGCAGAAGCCAATATTCTTTTTATTACAGATTTGATTGCTTTTTTGCCAATTTCAAGGGCAACTTTTTATAATTATGGACTAGACAAATTAGACACATTAAAAGATGCAATTAATAAACAGCGTATTATTACAAAGCAAGGTTTAAGGGCAAAGTGGTTTAAAAGTAAATCACCGGCACTTCAGATTGCACTTTATAAAATGATTGCAACAAAAGAAGAAAAAGAAGCAATTAGCAATGTAATATTCCCAAAAGAACCCGAAAAACAGCAAGAAGAATTGCCAATTAAGCAAATGTTTGAAAGCCTAAAAAAATCAATGAGGGATGAAAACAATGATTGATTGGACAACTTCAAAATGGTCAAGAAAACACCTTGATTTAATGTTAAGGTCTTATGATGATTTAAAATTTTTCACACTTCTTTCAGGTTCAGTGCGTTCAGGTAAGACTGTAACACAGATTGCAAAAGCTGCGGCAGAACTCATTCCACAAAGAGCCGATAAAGGCAAAATTTTAATTTCAGGAAAATCAAAAGAAACGATTTACAACAATGTTTTGCTTGATTTAATGGAATTATACGGCGGCAAAAAGCATTGTGATTATAATTCAACTGATGGCAGGCTTATTGTTGACAAGGCGGTCTTAGGTTCAAAAAATGATGCTTATATACGTGTTGCCGGTGCGAATAAAAAAGGCAATGAAGGTGCAATTTGGGGTGATACTTTCAGTTTATGGCTTGCTGATGAATTAACCCTTCACACAAGGGCATTTGTCAACCTTGCCATAACTCGTTTATCAGTAGAAAACAGCAAAATATTTGCAACAACTAACCCGGCAGACATTTTGCACTTCATATATACTGATTGGATTGCAAACAAAGCCAAACAAGATGTTTTTGAATATCTGTTTTTTGAATTAACCGACAATCTTAATTTGCCTAAAGAATATATTGAACACGTCAAGGCATCTTTCAGCGGTGTTTATTATGACAGGATGATTAAGGGCTTGTGGGTTATTGCAGAAGGGCTTGTTTATCCTGAATTTAACAAAGACACGCATATTATAACCCCTGAAGAATTTAGGCAAAATATTGCCGATGGTTTATACAAAGAATTTATTGGCGGTGTTGACTGGGGGTATTCAGCAGAAATGGCAGCAGGTGTGTGGGGTGTTACAAGAAATAATGATTTTCACCTTGCTTCAGAGTTCTATTACAAGGGCAAACTTACTGCGGATATTATTAACTGGTTTAAAGCACAGCAAAAAGATTTGGGTGTTGACCTCAATTATATTTTCTGTGATTCAGCAGAACCTGACAGAATTGAAGAAATGCAACTTGCCAAATTAAATGCTTATGCTTCAGAAAAAGAAATTGCAGCAGGGTGTAATACTGTAAGAACCTGTTTCAGAAAAGACAAAATAAGAATTGGCACTAATTGCCCAAATACACAAAATGAACTTCTTACTTTACGTTATCCACAAGAAGATGAACCGGGTTTTGGAAGTGAAACTGTTTTTATAGGTAAAGACCACGCTGCTGATGGTGTTTTACGTTATCCAATCCACACATATAAAAAAGAGATTTTGGGGCTTAGATATTGAAAATAGAACCAGTAAAAACACAGCCTTCATTTGGTTATTCAAACATATTGAAAACCGAATGGCAAAAGGGCAGGCTGAAAAGTGTTAAGTATGGCTTTTATGGTGATTTATTGACAAAAGACACTGTTTCTCTTGAACATTTGCAGCCAGCCAGTAAAAACGGCAAAACAACGCTTTCAAATTTGGTTTTGGCAAGTAAGAGCAAAAACCAGTTAAGGGGTTGTGCTGATATAAGGCTTTTTGCAGACAAAGCAACAGTGTGGAATTACTTATTGCAGTTTGTTGGTGTAAAAACTAAACATTTTAATGGCAATTCTTATATAAAAGGAATAATTAAGACATTGCAAACACTTGGAATTAACTTATAAAGGAGAAAAACAAATGGCAAAAAAAGAAGAAACCGCTGTTGAAACAGCACAAAAAGAAACTGTAAATGCAGAAAATGAAGTAAAAACAGAAGTTGTTGCAGAAAATGCAACCACTGAAGAAACCACTGCAAAAGCAGAAAACCTTGAAGCAGTTGAAGTGCCTGAAAATGCTGAAGAAATTTCACAAGATGAAGCATTGAAAGCTGCTGTTGATGAAGTCAACAGATTAAGAGAAGAAAACACAGCTATAAAACAAGAACTTGATTCAACGAAAGAAGAACTTAAAAAACTTGTTGAACACACAAACACAGAAGCAGGAATTGCAGGCAAACAAATTGTTGACCTTAATGCAAAAGTTAAAGAACTTGAAGAAAAACTTGCTGAAGCACTAAAAGGCGGAAATAACACAGTATATATTGAATTGCTTGAACAATTTGAAGAAAAAATCAATGAATATGCTGGGTTAAGACGTGAACGGCTAAGAAAAGAGTTTGTAACAGATTTAAAAGAAGAAATTCAACGACAAAAGGACTTATTAACAAATGCTTAATAACTTATCATTTTTACAACCGGGACAAGATTGGCTTCCCGAAACAGAAAAAGACAGAATTGCACTGTATGACTTAAACCATTCTTTATATGTCAATGACCACATGGATGTTTTGGATGTACTTTTAAAAGTCGTATATCCTGATCAAGAAGTCAATGAAACAGTTAAGAGGGTTTTTGTCAATTTGTACAGGTCTGTTTCAAAATTGTGGGCAGATTTGCTTTTTTCTGAAAAGCCGGCTATTTCAAAGGCAGACAAAACAACCGATTCTTATTTAGCTGACCTTATAAAAAATAGCCGTTTTTGGAAAACTTCAAAAAAAGTTGCCATTGATGCTTCACGTTATGGCACAGGCTTATATAAAATCAGAGCCGTTGAAGGCAAAGCTGTCATTGAAGCTGTTTCACCTCGTTTGTGGTTCCCGGTTGTAAATCCTGATAATATTAACGATATTATTTATCACGTTTTGGCATTTTCTTTTGTTGAAAATAAAGTGCAATATTTGAAAGTTGAAATTCATTCAATCGGTAAAATTGAACACAAGCTGTTTATTATTGATAAAAATTCTTGCAAAATAAAACAAGAAGTTGAATTGAAAACACTGGACAGATACAAAGATTTAAAACCAGTTGAAGAAACAAAGGTTGATGATTTTTTAATCATTCCAGTGTGCAATGCTTCTGACAGTGAAAATGGACTTGGTGAAGATGATTACACCGACATCAACCCTGTTATATCTCAAATTGAATTACACTTGACTAAATACGGCAAAGATTTAGAAGAACAAGGCAATTTAAAATATGGTCCGGCAACCGCCATTGATGACAATGGACAAATCAAAAAAAATTCATATATTCCAATGTTAAGCGGTGCAAATCAAGCAAACCCACCGGGTGTTGTAACGTGGACAGTGCAGCATGAAGCAATCAAGGAATATGTTTCACAATTAATGTTTTTCTTTTATATGCTTTCTTCTGTAAGCCCTGTTTTATTTGATCCAAACCAAACAATCAGCAGCACTGTTTCAGGTGTTGCCCTTAAACGATTAATGCAAAGAATGCTATCAAAAGCAGGGGCATTGGCTGAAGATTTTGATGAAAGTATCAAAAGGGTGTTTTCTGTTGCTGCACAGCTTGAAGGCAAAACCCTTTCAGATTATTCAATCACTTGGAAAGATGGGCTTGTTGATGACATTAATGAACGTGCTGAAACAGCACAAAAAGCAGGTGTTACAACAACAATGAGCCGCAAAACTGCTGTTGCTTATGTTCAACAAATTGAGGGTGAAGCCCTTGAAACTGAACTTGGAGAAATTGCAACAGAAGAAAAGAAGAAAAGTGTTCTTGATGTCAATGACTTATTCCCAAAAGATGAAGGCGATTCTGACAAAGACACAGAAGAAGTTGAAAACGAGAATAAAGAAGAATGATAAATGGACAAATTTGGCAGTTATATCAATGAAAATGAACTGTTATTGTTGAGATATTACAATGACAGTTTAACAAAGATAAAAAAACAGCTTCTTGAAGCTGCTATTAAGGGGCATGATGCAACACACCTGAAGCAGTTGAAAGAAAATGTTGAAAATGAACTGCTAAAACTTGATAAAAAATTTCAATTCTTTTCAAAAGACACAACTTCACGCATATATAAAAAGGGGATTGAAGGGCAAGAAACAGCATTCAAACAATTACATATAAGGTTTACACCTGTAAAAGCAGCAACTTATGCACAATTTGCAGGTATTCACAAAGAAGCTGTAAAAACCCTTGCAATCAACACTTACAAACCTTTAAAACGTGTCGTTGATGTCATCGGTCGTGATTGTATTGAATATTTTGAAAGAACAAATTTCAATGACACACAGGCTATTTTGAAGAAACTTCTGAAATTCTTTCCTGACAATGAAGATTTAAGAAGCACTGGACTTGCTTCAATACAAGGTGTTGTAAATGGCAACATAACATGGCAAAAAGCAATAAGGGATTTTCAAGAAACCTTTTTGAAAGATTCTATTTTCAAAGTGCCATATTACAAAAAAGACGGCACACTTCATGCAATGGTAAATATGGCAGATTATGCAGAACTTGTTGCAAGAACAACATCCGCTGAAGCGTACAGAAAAGGGGCAGAAAATGCAATTCTTGACACTTTTGATGATATGGGTGATCTTGTACAAATTAACGGAAAATCAGAATTTCCAAACAGCCCCTGTTTGCCTTTTGAAGATGCAATATTAAGCCTTACAGGTAAAACAAAAGGCTACACAACGCTTGATGCAGCAAAAGCACAAGGGCTATTTCACCCTAACTGCATTCATCACTTTGGTGTTACTGCTGCTGTTATTGCCGAATATGAAGCAATAGAAGCTGGCAAAAATAAGGGTACACAATTAAAAGAAATTGACAAACCACCTACAAAACAGCGTGAAAAAATAAAACAAACTGATAAAAATGAAAAGTGGTCAATTAATGATGTTCTTGCAGCCTATACCGGCAATGATACGCTTGTAAGAAATGCTTTTAAATCGGCAACAATAGACAATGAAACTGCTGACATTCTTGCCAATATTCACAAATTGCCTGCTGTTGAAATTATCAATGACAAAGGAAGGGGATATTTCAACAGAGCAACAAGCATTATTTCAGCAGATAATGAAATGACATTCTTGCACGAATTTGGGCATTCCTTAGATTATGGGCTTGTAAAGGCTTCTTCTAAAGGTTACAGCAATTACAGCCGAAAACTTGAAAATGTCGTTGAAAAACACAGGATTAAGCGAATTGACAAATTCCCTGAAACTGTTGCAAATAAATTTTTAGAAGTAAAAGAAAAGTACAAATTGCCTAATGGCATAACAAATTTCAAAGCTCAAAGAAAAGATGGTTGGTGTGCATTGTCTGACATATTTGATGCCCTTACAAACGGCAATATGTTTGATAAAGCAAGCTATGCAATTTCAGGACATGGGGCAAAGTATTTCAGACAATATGGCAAAAAAGAAGCTGAAATTTTTGCACAATATTTTTATTTAAGAACAAATAACTGCACAGAAGCCTTAAATGTTCTTAAAGAAAATGTGCCTGACCTATTGAAATCACTTGAAAGTTTGTTTACATTGTATGTAAAGGAATTAAAAGAACTATGATAAAACTACCTAATGACCTAACCGAATTTAATATGACAAATAAAGAATATATGGCACTTTCAGTTGAAGAAAGAAACTTTCTTAATGAAAAGCTAAAAACAAATATTTGGGATTATTACAGTGAAACAAACCCCGATATTAAAAAACCTGAATTACCATGTATTATTGAAGGCATAATTATTGGAGAGTAATTTTTTTTAATTGATTTATTTTAATTTGTGATAGTTTGATTTTCAAGAAGCCCTTCAGGGGCTTCTTTTCTATGCGAAATTGTCAAGCGTGTTGAGTGATTCAGCAGGCTTGGTTGTAATACATAAAAAGTAAAGGAGAAAGCGAGATGCCCGGAACTGGAAACAATGGGGGAGAACCTCAAAACAACACAGAAACCTTCACAAAAGAACAGGTTCAACAAATGATTGAAGAAGCTGTTACAAAAGCAAAAGCAGACACAACAGCAGAGTTCAAAGACCACATCAAAAAGTTAAATGAAGAAAATGCTGCAAAAAGAATTGATTTGAAAGACACCAAAAAACTGAAAGAAATTCTTGCTGAAGCATTAGGCTTCAAACCTGATGAGGTAAAAGAAACTGATGTTATCAATGCGAAAATCACAGAGATTGTGAACGCTAATAAGGAACTAACAGCAAAGTTTGAAGAAGCACAAAAGAAGGCTGCTACCTACGAGAAAAAAGCACAAGTTGCAGAACTTCTTAAAAAATCAGGCTTAAAAGATAAAGCAATGAACTTGGTTCAGCTAGATGCTGAAAATCTTGAAGAAGCTGTGAAAAAGATTGCTGAAGAATACCCTGAATTAAAAGTGAATTTTAATGTGGGTGGCGGTGGCAGCAATCCGGGTGTTTTCAACAATTCTTCTATGCCAAACCCATACAAAAAAGAAACTTTAAACCTGACAAAGCAATATTTGCTTGAAAAATCAGATCCAACACTGGCAGCAAAGTTTAAAGCTGAAGCAGGTGTGAAGTAAAAAAACAAAAGTAATACATTAAAACATAAGGAGAAAAAACAATGGGAACTATTGTAACAATTAGTGGTTTACCGATTGATATTGAAAAAGTTGTTTCTTATGCGTTGGAACAAACCACTTACAATTCAAACTTGGTACAGTGCGGCATTATGGCAAGAAGTGCTGAATTTGATGCCCTTGCAAATGCAACAGGTACAACCGTTAATATGCCATTTTGGAAAGATTTGGAAGGCGATTCTGAAGTTTTACCAACAGATGGTTCAACCAAACTTTCAACAACTGACATTGGCACTGGTCTTGATAAAGCTGCAATTAACCACAGAGGTAAGGCATTTAAGGTGAATGACCTTGTTCAAGAGCTTGCAAAAGTTCAAGCAAATGATCCGAATGCTGACCCTATGGCAGTTATTGCTTCAAGAATTGGGGCATATTGGGATGGCGAATATCAAAAAATCCTTCTTTCTATTCTAAAAGGGGCATTCGCTGCAACTTCAATGGCTGACCTTGTTCTTGACATTACTGCCGGAACAAGTGCTGCTGACAGAACTGCAAATGCTGACACCTTAATTGATGCAGAAGGCAAACTTGGTGATAGAGGTTCACAGCTTCAAGCCATTATGATGCACTCTGCAACAGAACGTAAGTTAAGAAAAGATGATTTGATTGACTATATCAAACCTTCTGAAGGTGGCAAACCGCTTGCTTACTATGGTGATAAACGTGTAATTGTCAATGATGAATTACCAGTTGAAAAAATCACTGAAGGGCAATCACCGAACCAAACAACAAAAACAGTTTACACCACTTACTTATTTGGTGCAGGTGCTGTTGCACTTGGTGAAGGTACACCTGATTACCCTGCACTTGAAACAGATAGAGAAGCCCTTGCTGGCAATGACATCTTGATTTCAAGAAGAAAGAATTTAATCCACCCACGTGGTATTAAATTTAAAGGTTCACCGTCAGGAGTATCACCAACCAATGCAGAATTTGCAACAGGCACAAATTGGGAAAGAGCATACCAGCCTAAACATATTAAGGTTGTACAGTTCAAACATTTGCTTGCTTAACTTTTGTTGTTATATCTCAAAACAAGGGCTGCAATATGCCCTTGTTTTTCTCAATTATAGGATTTTTAAAAATGACTAAAACAGTAAAAATAAATGATATTGAATATCCTGTTTATTGCACAGTAGAAGAAGCAGAACAATATTTTGCAACAAAACTTGATGATTCACAGTGGAAAACATTAAATGAAGAAGATAAAGCAAAAGTTCTTGTGGAAGCAACACGAAAATTAAACACATTAAAATATGAAGGTTTTCCTGTTTCACTTGATCAACCGCTTGCATTTCCTCGATATTTTAAACCGAATTTTCTTTCAAAAAGAACCTACACTTCAGAAGCCAATGCTATTGAAGTAAATGGCAAAAGTCTTATTTTGATAGAAATGCCAAAAGAAATGATTTGTGCTTGTTGTGAACAGGCATTTTTTGTTGCTGAATATGCAGGACTTTCAGGCAAATCTGTTCACATTAAAAATCAAAGGCTGGGTATAAGTAGCATAAATATTGGCGGTGGCAATGTTTCATATAATGGCAATTATTTATTGCTTGAAGCCTGTTCTGAAGCTACACAATACATTGATAAATACTTAATAAAATCAGCAAGGGTGGTTTAAATGTTTTATTCTCATTTGTACACACAAAAATTTAATTTAAAAAGAACCGATGGCACTGATGAATATTCAATGCCAAAAGTTGTTGAGGATATGAAAGACATTCCATGCTGTATTACATACAAAAACAAATTGATTATTGCAAGCAACGGTGAACAAAGGACTTCAGAAGGCAACATTATCACTGACAAAGAAGTTAAAGTGGATGATTTAATTCATTTAAATGGCACTGACTACAAAGTTATTTCAGCCAATCCTTTATATGATTTTGATAATAATTTACAAGGTTATCGGGCATATTTTTAAAAGGGGGTAAAATGAAAACTGAATTTGATATTGATGTTAAGTGGTTTGGAAAAACTGCTTCTGACAAAGTAATTGCTGCGGCAATGAAGGGTTTAAAACAAGGCGGTGAAGTTGCTGGCGGTGAAGCAATGAAAATTGCCCCTGTATTATCAGGTACATTAAAGCGGTCAATTTGTGTTACAGAAGGCGGCACACCAAACCTTGATGAAGTATTTGAAGAAGCAAAAACTTCATCCGATAAAAACCAGCCAAATGTAATGGCAACCAAACAGGGTGATGAACTATCTGTTTATGTTACTGCAAACACCCCTTATGCTTACAAACAACATGAACAAAATAAAAACCATAGCAAATTTCTTGAAAGAGGTTTGCAAAATGCACAAGATGTTATTCCAAAACTTGTTGAAAGGCAACTGAAAAGGCTATGACAGACATTTTAAAAGAAATAAGAACACATTTGATTAATTCAAAAGTCATTACTGATTCAGAATGTAAGTTTAATATTACAACTTCTGATGATGAAATTGTATGCCTTTGGATTTATGGCGGTTATCGTGAAGTGCTTGGAGATTCACCAACAATTCAGATAAAAGTTCTTTCAAAAGATGCAAGGCAAGCAGAAAACAAGATAAATGCAATATTTAAAGCACTTGTTACTAACAAGCCAATTAGAATTTCAACAATAAACAATAAAAAAATGCGAATTGTTGAAGCACAACAACCGTTTTTTGTTGAGAAAGACACACAACAAAGATTTGTATGGGTATTTAATATTACAGTTACAGCTTTTTAGCACAAAGGCAGAAAGGAGAAAAGAAAATGCCGTTATCAAAACAACAAAATGTTCTTGGTATTTCTAATGCAAAAATTGCAGAAGTTACAGCAAACACAACTGAAACTTATACAATAGGCACAAGAATGGATTTACCGGAACTTAGTTCAATGGAAGTTACAGTTAGCAGTGAAACAAAAGAAGCTGTTGCTGGGCTTACAACAGTAGATTCAATGACTTTCAAAAAGGCTTATGATGTAAAATTTGAATCAGTCAATATTCCTTTGGATGTTATTGCAAAAATTAATGGTGCAACACTTACTGAAAGCGGAACAACACCAAACCAAATTGTTACTGTAACAGATAAAGCATCAGATGTGCCGGTTTTATTCAATCTTGAATTTGACACCGATTTCATTAATGGTGAAGCAGCAGACCTTCACATGGAATTATTCTGTGTTAAAGGTTTTCTTGATGTTGTTTCAAAAGCTGATGATTATTGGACTTGTTCTTTTGAAGGTCAAGGAGTTATTAGAAAAAAAGACAAGGCTTTCAGAACAATCACAGCAAATGAAACTAGAACAGCAATCGGGGCAAATGACAGCCCTTCTGATGATTTATAATAATAAAAAGTAATTAATTTATTAAAAAAGAACTCGGCTTAAAACACCGGGTTCTTTTTTGTGTAAAAACAGGAGAAATAAAGATGACACTTGACAAAATAGTTGTGCCAAAGTTAGAAATGGAACTTTTTGGCGAAAAATGGAATTGTGAATTTAAACTGCGTAATTTTGCAGTATTAAGAAATACTTTCAACATTTCAGAACATCAACTGCTTACAGGTTTAATGGACAAAAAACTTGAATTTATTGCTTATGGCATTTGGGCTTCAACAATAGTTTTTGCCCCCTTTGATGCAGCTGATCCATTAAAAGTTGAAAAAACAATGGACTTAGAAAAAATTCTTGAATTATCACTGGCGGAATTACAAGCTGCAACAGATCAGGTTGTAAAAGCGATGGAAGCATACCTGCCAAAACCAAAGCCACAAGATATTGCAAAGGCTGAAGCCGAAAAAAAGCCGGTAGAAGCAGCAACAAAGAAGGCTGCAAAAAAGAAAAAATCTATGAAATAGATTATGCGTATTTATATTATGCCGTAACCACGCATTTAAGATTGCCTGAAGTGGTTTTTTGGACTGCTACGCATAGAAAAATTGTTGAACTTCTTGACATAGACAAAGAAGTCAACAGCATAAACACGAATAACAAAACAAAGAAAAATTCAGGCAGTAAAAAAATGTCATTACAAGAAGCAATGAAAATTTTGTAAGGAGAAGCCATGAGTGTAACAGCAGGACAAGTTGCAGTAAAACTTAATTTGGACAAAACCCAATTTGAACAAGGTATGCAGCAAGCAAGAAAAAGTGTTGATTTGCTTTCAACCGCCTTCAGTTCTATTGCTGCATTGGGTGTTGGTGCAACTTTGTTAAATATCGGACAAAATGCACTAAAGGCTTCTTCAGATTTTGAACAAGCACAAGTTGCATTTGGTGTAATGCTGGGTGATGCAGAAAAAGCAAGCAGACTGGTCAATCAATTACAAGATATGGCAAATGTAACACCATTTGAAACACAAGATTTGCTTGATGCTTCAAGGGTATTATTAAACTTTGGGATTCAATTAGAAGATTTATTGCCCGATTTGCAAATGCTTGGTGATATTTCAGGCGGAAACAGAGAAAAAATGCGTTCAATGACATTGGCATTTGCACAAATGTCATCTGCTGGCAGATTGATGGGGCAAGATATGCTTCAAATGGTCAATGCTGGCTTCAACCCTTTGCAACAGATTTCTGAAGAAACTGGCAAATCAATGGCAGTTTTGAAAAAAGAAATGGAAGAAGGCAAAATTTCTGTTGATATGGTGCAACAGGCTTTCAGAAATGCAACTGCTGAAGGTGGCAGATTTCATGGAATGATGGAACAACAAAGCCAAACATTGGAAGGTGTAACTTCAACAATGTCTGATGCTTACACGCTGATGACACGTTCAATTTCAGATATGGCTTTGCCTGCAATCAAAGAACAAATTGTTGAAACTACAAGATTAATTGAAAAAATAACTGAAAATATCAATGCTTTTAAAGCATGGGCTTCTGTTAATCAATCCACTGTTTATGGACTTAAAAACGCAAGTATTGCGATTGCAGCACTTGCTGTTGCAATTCCTTTGACCAGTAAAGCTGTAACAGGGCTTATTCTTGCATATAGAAATTTAGGGGTTGTAACAGCTTCAACAACAGCTTACCATTTAGCGTTTGCAAACCTTTTAAAAGGGAATGCCGCATTGGCACTGGTACAATATCGGGCAGCAATAACGGCTACAATCGTTCAGGTTAGGGCATTGACTGTTGCAATGCTTGCAAATCCTATTACATGGGTTACTGTGGTTTTAGGTGCTGGGGCTGCCGCTTGGTGGAAATATCAACAATCTATTCACGAAACGGCAAATGCGATTGAAGAACTTAATGCAAAGCAAGATGAAAATGTCAATAAAACTACTGAAGCAATAAGGACAATTCAGGAACTTCAGGGGGCAAAAAATCTTGACTATGAACAAACCAAAAGACTTGATCAGGCTATTGAATATTTAACCGAAAAATACCCCAATTATATCAATAAACTGAAAGAAGAATTGAGGTTAAAAGGGCAAATTTCAAAAGCAACTGCTGAACAAATTGCAAATGAAATGACACTTGCAAAAGTTAAAGAATTATCTGAAAGAAAAGCAAAAATTGATAAAAAAGTACAACGTGGTATTGCTGCATATAACCAGCAACAGCTTATGGCGGCTGCAAGATTTGGCACACCTATTCAGGAAAATCCGGGCAGGCTGGGTGTAAGTAAATCTTTGCAACGTGATCAAGATGCAATAAATAAAGAACTTGAAAAAGTTAAAAAAGAACGTGAAGCCATTGTTAATGAATTGACTTCATTACAAGCTGAAGAACCTGTTGCAAGAAGGTCAACCAGCACTGCGGCAGGCGAAACAAAAACTGCAAAACAACTAGCAGCAGAAGAAAAGGCAAGACAAAAAGAAGCCCTTGACTACAAAATTGCAATGCTTGAAGTTGAAAAATATGAAACACAAAAAACAGAAGATGAAATTTATCAGATTAATTTACAACAGGCAAATGCAAGAATAAATGCTGCAAAAGCAGGCACTTCAGAATATGCACAAGCATTGGCACAAAAATTGCAACTTGAAAGAGAATATGAAGCGAAACAAAAGGCTATACGCTCACAACAGGTTGTTGATGATTTAACTACTGCAAAGCAGGGCATTGATAACCAAATGGCTATGCTTGAACTTGAATATGACAGAAGAAGAATTTCAAAAACACAGCTTCTTCAGCTTGAAATTAATTTTATTAATCAGAAGAAAAAACTTGAAGAAGCTGCTTTGCAAGAACAATTAAAACTTGTTGAAGGCAATGCCGCTGAAGAAGTAAAAATTAAACGTGCAAGCCAGCAAGTAATGGAAAATTACAATTTGCAGGCAAATAGAAAAGCACTTGAATTATGGAATTATCAACATCAAGAAATAAAAGGGTTTGCTGATGATTTTGCTTCTGAATGGGGCAACACACTTTCAGGGCTTATAAGTGGAGAAATGACTTTTGCCGATGCCGCCAATTCCTTGTTCAATAACATTTTGGGTTCATTTGGCGATATGTGCGGCGAAATGGTAACACGTTGGATTAAAGACAATATGTCATTAATTACAACAACAAGAGCATTCACCACTGTAAAACTTTGGTGTGATAGATTGCTGCATTTAAGCAATACAAAAACCATTGCAAGTAATACACTTGTGGCACAATCAGCAGCAACTTCTGCTGGTGTTACATCTGCATCGGCAACAGCCACAGCAGGTGCAATGACCGGCTTGGGTTCAGCCGTTACATTTGTTGTTAATCCAATAATGAAATTGGCAGGGGCAATGGCAACATTGGCTGCTTCAAGTGGTGCAGTTGCACTTTCAATGCCTGTCATTGCATTATCAACTGCGGTAACTGCGGCTTCTGCTGCATTAGCTGCATTAAGTATGGGCATTTTAAACACTGCATTGATGATGACATCACCACTTGCAATGATGTTTGCACCTGTTTCAGTAATGCTTGCAGCAGAAATGGCTGTTGTTGGTGCAGCCGCCACAACAGCAGCAGTGGCAGTTGGTAAACTTGCAGTTGCACTTGCAGCAGCTTCAGCAGCAGCTATTCCTTTTGTTGGTTGGATGCTTGCACCGGCAGCGGCTATGGCAACAGGTGCAGGAATTGCAGCAGGGCAAATGCTTGCTGCTTCGGCTGTTCAATTCAGAGAAAAGGGCGGTGAAGTTAAAAAGGGGCAAGCCTACATTGTAGGTGAAAAAAGACCTGAATTATTTATTCCTGACAGAAACGGAAGAATTGAACCAAACTTAAATTCTCTGAATGGAAACGGTGAAAGCACAACACAAAACAGCTATTCAACAACAGTTGTTATTCAAGCCATTGACACAAAAGACTTCAAACAGCGTGTTGGTGATTTAACTGAATTCATACATGGCAACATTCAAAAAGGTGTTAAGAAAAGACAGCTTGCACCGTTAGGGGGCTAATTTATGAGCAATTATGTATTTCCTTCTTTTCAGGGGTGGTCGTGGGAGAAAACGATCACCCCTGTTTGGAATACTCAAACATACGAAAGTGAAAGTGGACGTGAAACCCGAATTCAAAAATGGAAATATCCACGTTATAAAATTTCACTTACATATAATTTTCTTACAGATAACACTTCAAAGTGGCAGCTTGACAAAGGCGATATTGAACGCTTACAGGGCTTTTTTAATGCGGTGGGCGGTTCTTTCGATGATTTCTTATACTTTGATGACACAGAAAACAGTGTTGAAAATCAGACATTTGGGCTTGGTAATGGGCAACAAACTGTTTTTCAGCTTGTAAGAAATCACCCTTATTGGGCTGAACCAGTCAACGGAATTGTTGAAATTCCGCAAATTTTTATTGATGGAGTATTAACAACAGAAGTTTCTGTTGATCCTTACGGTGTTGTAACTTTTGACAGTCCACCGCCGGCAGATAGTGTTTTGACGTGGACAGGAAACTATTATTTCAGGGTACGTTTTGACAATGATGAAATTGAACTTACAAGAACGTGGGATGGACTTTGGGAAAGCATAGAAATTTCTATGAAAACGGTGAAAGCATGAAACAAGCTAGTGATGAATTAATTAATTTTTTAGCAACGCTTGAAAGCGATAAATTAAGACTTGCAGACCTTTATACATTCAAATTAACAAATGGCACTGTATTGAGGTTCACAAGTGCGGATTTTGACATTACCATTAATGGCAATACTTTCAGCCATAAAAATGCAGGCATTTCACGTTCTTCAATGGCTTGGGCAACTGGTCTTTCCGTTGATGATGTTACTTTAGAATTTAACCCATCTGAAGAAGATAAACTTGAAGAAATAACACTTGTTGAAGCATTTAGAAATGGTTCTTTTGACGGTGCTGAAGTTCAAATTGATATTGCATTTTATGCTGTTGGCTGGGATAATGAACCCCTTGTTCTTGAAAAGCTGTTTGTGGGCAATATTGACGTTGATGAAATTGGCGGTTCTTATGTAAAAGCAAGCATTAAAAGTTACACAGAATTATTGAATGCTGCATTCCCTTCACAGGTTTATCAGGCATCTTGTTGCTATGCACTTTATGGGGCAGGTTGTGGGGTAAACAGGGCAAATTTTTCTGAAGATGCTTATGTTTTATCAAACAGCACTAAAAAACAGATTAATTGCCAGCTTAGACAAGCCGCCGAATATTATCAAAATGGTGTTGTAACTTTTTTAACCGGTAAAAATATAAATGTTAAAAAATCAGTTAAAGTGCATCAATCGGGTTTTTTAACATTATCAACCCCTTTGCCTTATGCCCCTGCAATAGGTGATAAGTTTTCGGTTTCAGCAGGCTGTAATAAAACTATTTCAATGTGTGAAAGTAAATTTCACAACAAAGCAAATTATTCAGGCACACCATTTGTGCCTAAAGCAGATAGCACTGTTAAATTTTAAAGGTAAATACAGAATGAATGAAGATTTAATTAGAATAAGTAAACTTGAACCTTATTCAAAAGAATACATAAAAGAACATGAAGAAGAATTGCGGCAAAATGTTGTTGAAATTGCAAAAAAATATATTGGTGCAAAATATCATATTAATGGAATGTTGCCATATAAAGCAACAGATTGCCACACTATTTTGATTATGGTATTTGCTGAAGCAAGAATTATTAAACTGTTTCAGCCTGAATTTTACCGCCCTGATTTTAGTTTTCACAGTTGCAAAGAAACATATCTTGAAGGCTTAAAAAAGTTTGCTTCAGAAACGAAAGAAAAAAAGCCCGGTGATGTGATTCTTTACCGATATGCAAAATTAATTGACCATGCAGGCATTGTGCTTGATACAGAAGGCACAATGATTGATAACTGCATCACACGTGGCTGCACATTACAGAACTACAATCAAAACATAAACAAAAGCAGAGAAGTTTGCACATATAGTTTTTGGAGTTAAAACGATGGGTTTCACTGGTAGCAAAAAAAATACTTTAGCACAACAAGAAAACAGAATAAATGCACTGCAATATGAACAATCAACTTATGGTGCAACAAAACAAGTTGTATATGGCACAAATATGATTTGTGGCAATTTAATTGATAATACTGACTTTACAGCGATTGAACATAAATCAACTGTAAAAATGGGCAAGGGTGGAGCTTCACAAACTTCTGTAAGCTATACCTATAAATCAAGGGTAATTATTGCTTTGTGTTTTGGCACGATCAACAGCATAAAGCAAGTTTTATTTGATGATGGTGTTTATAATTTAAACCAATTAAACCTGACCTTTTTCAATGGCTCAGCCAATCAAAATGTTTGGGGTGAAATGCAGTCATTACACCCGGATCATGCATTAAGTTACAGAAATCTTGCTTATGTTGCTGGTTATATTGATTTAACTACTTCAGCAGGTGTGCCACAGTATAATTTTGAAGTTGCTGGTAAATGTATTGCAAACGGTTTGGATGCAAACCCTAAAGACGTTATTGTTGATATTTTAAGCAATTCAATTTATGGGGCAGGTTTTTCTTCAGATTATATTGACAATAACACATTTAACGAATTTTCAAAATATTGTATTGCGAATAATTTATTTCTTAGTCCTGTATATAATGCACAAGAAGAAGCACAAAGTGCATTAACAGACCTTGCTGAAATATGCAATTCAACTTTTGTTTGGACACAGGGCAAGTTGAAAATTTTGCCGCTTGCTGATGAAGCTGTTACCGGCAACAATCAAACTTGGACACCTGATCTTACACCAATCTATGACCTTACTGAAGATGATTTTCTTGACGATGATGAACCTGTAAAATGCACAAGAAGTGATCAGGCGGACATTTACAATTCAGTAAAAATTGAATACAAAAACAGGGCAAATGAATATAATATTGAAGTAGTTGAAGCACAAGACCTTGCCAATATTGAGTTATACGGATTAAGGGCAGCCGATACAACAAAAGCCCATCAAATTTGTACAACAGACATTGCACAGCGTACAGCACAGCTTGCATTGGAACGTGGCATTGCTGTGCGTAATACTTACACTTTCAAATTACCCCTGAAGTATATTCTTTTAGATCCAATGGATATTGTAACATTGACATATAAAAGAATGGGGCTTGATCGTGAACCTGTACGAATTATAAAAATAGAAGAAAATGACAACCAGCTTGAAATTGAAGCTGAAGAAATGGTTATTGGTTCAGCTTCACCAGCAAAAATTGAAACACAAGAAGCTGTTTCAATGTCTATTAATGCAAATCAGCAGGTTGGTAATGTCAACCCGATTGTAATATTTGAACCACCTATGGAATTAACACAAAACACACTTGAAGTGTGGGTTGGTGTTTCTTCACCTCAAAACCTTTTTGGCGGTTGTGAAGTTTGGGTTTCTGATGATGATTCTACTTACAAATTGTTTGGAAGAATTGACACACAAATCAGGCAGGGCATATTAAAAAATGATTTGCTTGAAAGTTCAGAAAATCCAGACATGACACAAACAATTACTGTTGATATGAACATGAGTAATTCAGAATTGTTGAGCGGCACAAAAGAAGATGCTGACAGGCTGAACACGCTTTGTTATGTCGATGGTGAATTAATGGCATATCAAAATGCAGAACTTACTGACATTGGTATTTACAACCTATCATATTTGAACAGGGGGGCATATTCTTCAGAAATCAAAGCACACTATAAAGATTCACAATTTGCAAGAATTGATGAAGATGTCTTTTTGAAAATTCCATTCTGTAAAGAAGATATTGGCAAAAAACTTGCAATTAAATGCCCAACATTTAATTCATTTGGGGCAGGTTTGCAGTCCATTGGCGATGTGTTGCCTTATTATTATACAATTCAAGGCACTGCATTGAAACAAGCCCCTGAAAATGTAACCGGTTTAACAAGTTATTACAGTGATGGCTTCAATATCCTTACTTGGCAGCCTGTTGATGATACACGTTCAGTTGTTTATGAAATCAGAAAAGGTTCTTCATGGGGTAAAGGTCAATGTTTAGGTAGGATTGCCGGCAATACTTTCACAGCAAGAGGAAACGGAACGTATTTCATAAAAGCATTTGTGCCTGATTATAATGTTTATTCTGCTGAAGCAGCATCACTTGAAATTACAGGTGCAAGACTTGTTCAAAATGTTATTGAAATAATTGATGAACATGAGCTTGGTTATCCGGGTGAAAAAACAAAAAGCCTTTTTATTAACGAATATGGCATTTTGAGTTTATCAGGGCAAGGGCTTGTTTCTGAAATTCCAGTTGTTTCAGAAATTGAAAGTTTGCTGTTTTATGGCGGAATAATGCAAGAAGGCACATACACTTGTGAACAAACTGTTGACATTGGTGCTGCTGCAAAATGCTATGTTTATATTGATTACAATTTTTTGGGTGAAAATCCTTTTGCAACAATAAGCAAAATTCCAAAAATTTCAGAAGTTGAACGGTTTATTGAAGATTTTGGGGCTTTCATTACTAATTCAAGAATTCAAATTTCTATTGCCGGAGAAGATGAAGTTTTTGGAGAATGGCGGGATTTTGTAGCTGGTCAATACTATGGAAGAAAGTTCAAGTTCAGGGCAATTCTTTCAAGTTCTTCACCTAATGTTGTTACAAAACTTGAAAACTTCACTATTAATATTGATGTGCCAGATATTGTTGAAACTGGCAATTCTATATTAATACCGACAGAAGGCAAGCGTGTAGATTTTGAAAAGCATTTTCACGATACACCAAATTTGCAAGTTACAATTCTGAACAAAGCACAAGGAGATGATGAATTTATCACCAATCTTGATGCAACAGGGTTTAACATTTGCCTTAAAAATGTCGATCAGCCAATTACAAAAACAATCAACTTTGTTGCACAAGGGTATTAAGAAAGGAGAAAACAGGAATGCAAAAAAGTATAAGCATTGCAGATGGCACTGGTGCTGAACTTCTTGAACAGCTAAACGGTGCATTTGAAACACTTGCAACTAATTTCACAGGTGGCACAGAACCACAGTTGACTTATGCCGGTATGGATTGGATGGATACCAGCGGCACAAATACAGTATGGAAAAGAAGAAGTGCAGACAATACAAGTTGGATTACAATGGGAACTTATGATGAAGATGGTTTTCACCCTTCAAACACTGTTTCTTCTGATGATTCTACTGTAACCAAAAAAGGCAATGTTTTTAATGGTGCAAATCAACTTGTATTATTAAATTCTGAAGGTAAATTGCCCACACTGAATGGCAGTTTATTGACAAATTTGACAATACCAACGAAAGCAGCAACAACACATTATTTGGAAGCAGGTTCTGACCATTCAAAAATATCAATAAAAGGCGGCACTTCTATTGAAGTAAGCACTTCTGAAGGCACAAAACTATTTCAAAATGTATCTGATACAGAATATAGTTTTACACAGCTTCTTGATGCTGGCACACCATTGCCGGGCAAAGATTATTCAATGTTTTTAGTTCTTGAAGATTCAGGAGATTTGGGGGTTAAATTTTCATTAAACACAACAGCCCCTGAAGGTTATTCAATAAGCGATGTTTTAAGAATTGGCGGTTTCCACACAATGTGCTTGTCCATAACTTCAAGCAATGCCCCTTCTTCAACACATCCGGCAGTTGGATATAATTCAGGTGAAATAATTCCAAACAGTATTTGGGATAATTTACACCGTCCGAAATGTTCACCAAATGGAATGGCTTATTGTGATTTGCTTGATCTGTGGTGTGATATATACCCTCAAAGTGGTAAAGATGGGGCTGATACATCGGTCTATGGTGGTACAGCCGTTCATTCACGAGTTTGGGAAGATCATGCAAATGATATGCGGCTTGTTGGTAAAAGATTAATTTGGGATCATGAATATTCAGTTCTTGCAGATGGTTCACCTGAAAAAGTTGCTGTAAAAGGTGCGGCACAACCAAACCCAGACACAACAGGCGGACACATGGCAACAAATAATTTGTATATGATAAGCAAATATTTTTTGTGGGAAATGGCAGGTTTGAGATGGTGCTGGCTGAATAATGTTTCAGCTAATGGCGGCAGTGGTTGGACTAATGTTCAAGGGCTTTCAGGTGCTAAAGGTCAACTTTATGGGGCTTCTTATGCCTTGCTTGCTGGTGGTTATTGGGCTGATTCTTCGTATTGCGGCTCTCGTTCTCGTTCTGGTTTTAATTCTCGTGGTACGGTCGCTGCGGCTCACGGCGGTCGGGGCGTGTGTGAGCCGTTGAATGCTCGTGTAATCGTTGCTTGATAAATCGGTCGCAAAATTTTTGGGTGGCTGGTCTATTGCCTTGCTTGCTGGTGGTAATTGGAATAATTCATCGTATTGCGGCTCTCGTTCTCGTAATGGTAATAATTCTCGTGGTACGGTCAATGCGAATAACGGCAGTCGGGGCGTGTGTGATATAGGAAAAGTTTTTGTGAGAAACTCCCTAGCTGGATCGGTTCACCTTGTCAATATCTCGTAAGAGTGCGGCAAAACACACAACGGAGTAAAAGCCTTTGTTAGTAGCGTAAGCGAAAGCAAGGGCTTTTTTCAGTGCAAAAAAAAGAAATGAAGATATGGTTAAGAAATATAAGAATTTATGGCAACAAATTGTTGCTGATGACAATATTGCTTGGGCTTATCAAAAAGCCAAAAAGGGTAAAAGCAAATATAATGCAGTGCGTTATATAGAAGATCACAAAGAAGAATGTCTGAAAGAGGTTAAAAGGCTTCTTGTTGAACAGGAGTTCACAACCGGTGCTTATAAAGAAAAAACAATAAAAGAGCCTAAAGAACGGTTGATTTATGTTTTGCCTTTTTATCCTGACAGAATAGTACAACACGCAATAATAAATGTGTTAGAACCCATTTTTGTGAAGATGTTTATTAAAGACACCTATGCTTGCATTGAAAACAGGGGCATTCATAAGGGTTCTTTAAGAATAATGGAATTTGTCCGAAAAAATAAATATTGCTTGAAAATGGACATACGAAAATTTTACCCTTCTATAAATCACAATATATTAATGCGGATTATTGAAAGGAAAATTGGCGATAAGCAACTTTTAAGGGTTATAGAAGATATAGTGCGATCAATACCCGGTGAAAAGAATGTACCTATTGGAAATTTAACTTCACAGTGGTTTGGCAATTTATATATGAATGAACTTGATATGTTTATCAAGCATAAGTTAAAAATCAAGTGCTATTTACGTTATTGTGATGACTTTGCACTATTTTCTAATGATAAAAAGCTGCTTAATGAAGCAAAGCATCAAATAATTAAATTTCTTGAAGAAGAACTGAAGTTGAATTTAAGCAAATGTGATTTATTTCAAACTTCACAAGGTGTTGATTTCTTAGGTTACAGACATTTTAAAAACTACATTCTAATAAGAAAAAGCACTGTTAAAAGAGTTAAAAAACGACTTGTAAAAGTAAAAAAGGCTTATTTAGCAGGAAAAATGCCACATGATAGATTCAGATCTGTTATTGCATCAACTCTTGGTTGGTTCAAATGGGCAAATTCTCATAATTTAAGCCTTAGTTTGCAACTTGAAGAATTAAAGGAGATGGCAAAAGATGACAAACGCAACTACAAACAAGCCGCATAGATTTTCAGAATTTGCGGTTATTAGAACAAAACTTGAAGGTGAAAGAATTCAAAACATTTCAGAAATTTTAAACAAAGAATTGATTTTTACAGGCTTCACTGTGAACAAAAGCAAAGTAAAAAATTGTGATAAGTATATCACAATTCAATTCAAAGAAGATGAAAACAGCCCTTTAAGGGTGGCTTTTACAGCTTCAACGGTTTTGATAGATCAGTTTATAGCTTATGAAAACCAGTTGCCATTTGTAGCAACTATCAAAAAAGTAAACAGGTATATGACACTAACATAAAAGGAAGGAGAAAACGCAATGGCATTGAGTTTAAACACAAAGCAGGATTATCTGAATTATTTAACAGTTGATTCTGAAGAAACAAAAAAAGCCCTGCAACTGCTGCTTGATACAAGATTTATTTGGAAAACAACGGCAATATTGGCAGCCAATGCGGCAGGTGTTAATGACAGCACACACAGGGTTATTGGTGAAGAACCTGAAAGAATGCAGCAAGAATGGGTTGAAGATCCAAATGCAAAAATTTTCAGGTTAGGTTTTACGGTTACAGAAGTAGAGGGGTTAATAGAAAATGCTTAAATTAAGATATGATTCAGAAACAGGTGAAATTGGTGCTGCATATCCTTCAACATTTGAAGTGCCTGAACCTTACATTGAAATTACAGAAGAACAGCATAGCACAATCAAAAACGATACTGAAAACATTTATTTTGTAAATGAAGAAGGTGAATTTACCACAAAAAACCGTTTAGCAGTTGAAGCTGAAAAGACTTTCAAAACAGATTTCTTTGAAACTTCGGTTGGATATATAAGATATTATCCTACATTTAAAGATGGCAGCAAAAAAGATTTTGTGGGCAACTGCTTACCCAATTATGCTGTGCAAGTTCAGTTAATGGGTAAATTACCGGCAAATAGCTTCTTGTATTATGATGAACCTGATTTTTCACAGCCAATTACTGAAGAATATTTGCTTTCATTGCAGCATGGCAACCCTGAAATGTCTGCTGCGGAATTTATGACATTCTTTACTGAATGCGGTGAAGCCTACAAAAAAGCCTTCACTGGCTAAATGTTTACACGTGTAAAAATTATAAGGAGAATTTAAAATGAAAAAATTAGCAATTTTATTGGCATTATTATTGTTTTGTGGTGAAAGTGTTTTTGCTGCTGAAACTGCTTCAATTACACCTGAACAAATATCTAATGACAATAGGGCAGTTGTTTCAATTCAAAAACAACCTGCAACAGAAAACACACAAAAACAAGAAATAAAGAAAAACTGGTTTTGTATCATTATTCAGGTCAATGGAAAAATTAACGATTTTAATACTACCGTATCAAACAAGCAGTAAAGGCATTGTTTTTTACATAAGATTTAGAATTTAAACCGGGCAATTTAATTTGCCCGGTTGTATTTTACACAACAAAAAAGAGGGTTAAACAATGAAATTTTGGTGGCAAAAAGAAAAAATTCTTGGTGTTAAGTGGCTGATTGAACCCGATATTGACACAAGACAAATTCAAGACGGTGATGAAAATACCATTATTACAGATAAAACAGGCAAAAGAACAACATTATTAAAAGATAAAATAAAATATCCTTTTATTTCAAAAATTCCTTGTTCTTTGTTGATTCAAACAACCGTTAAAGACATTCAAATTGATATTGAAGAAAACTATGTTTACAACGGTTCTGACATACCAGCCGGACTTGAATTTTTTGTTGGTTCAAAAGAGGATATTAGATTTTTAAAAGGTGCATTGCCGCATGATTATGTTCTTGAACACAAAGAAAAATTCAAGCCTATATTTGGAGAAAATATTTCTAATGCTGAATACAGAAGGCTAACTTCATTAATGTATCGTGAATCTATCAAAGACACTGGAACAGGAACAATAAAAGCCAATATAATGAGTTGGTTTGTAGATGTCTTTCAGGCAACAGTGAACAGAAAGGCATGGTGTATGAAATGAGTATATTAGGCACTGTATTTGGATTTATAACCGGCGGCGGCATTGGTTGGTTTACAGTAAAAACTGCAATTAAAGCAGCTATCAAAGAAGCAATAAAAGAAGATTTAACCAAAATAGAAACTTCTATTGAAGAATTAAAAAAGGCTTCAGAAGCAGAGGATGCAAAACTACACCATAGAATTGATGAAGTAAGAAGTGAATATGTTACTTGTGATTACTGCAAAACTCAAAATGACAATACAAACAGACTGCTTTCATCAATAGATCATAAACTTGATATGCTGCTTGACCATAACATGAAGTAATAAGGAAAGAAAAAATGGGTAAATTGTCAGAACATTTTACAGAAGAAGAATTGACATATTCAGAAACAGCCATAAAATATGGGGCTTCAAATAAACCTTCTGCAATACACTTGAAAACTTTGAAGCATACTTGTCAATATGGGCTTGAAGTATTAAGGTCTTTGCTTAATGAAGAATATGTGGGCAAAGCTGTTTATAACAAAGTGGTAAAATCTGTAATTATAAAAATAACAAGCGGTTACAGAAGCAACACTGTAAACAGTTTGCTTGAAAAAGAAGGTTACCACCCTTCTAAAACAAGCCAGCATTGTACAGGTGAAGCAGTTGACTTTGAAGTCGTATTGATTTTTACAGATGGCACAAGGCTTGGCTTACCTTATCAAACAACTTACAATCATATAAAAATGTGGGTTAAGGCTGGTAAACTTAGCGTTGATCAGTGCTTGCAAGAAAAACAAGGCAATATGTTTTGGGTGCATTTCAGTTATAAAGCTGCTGGGGCTTCTGTAAATCGTAAAGAATTTAAAAAAACAACAGATGGCATTCATTTTGTGGTTGATAAGTTGTAAAAAAATTTCTTCGAGCGGAATATTTTGTTGGAATATTTTTCACTAAAAAATTAAGTGTTTTTTATTCCATAGGTTCTTATGCCGCTTGTAAATAGATTTTTGCAGCTTCAAAGAAAATTACATTTTCCGGTTTTTTTACGACCTCGATTAATTGGTTGACAAAAAGTGTGATGTTTGTTACACTAAAGTCCAAATAAAAGGAATAACGCAAGTTGTTCCTTTTTTTTATTATCTTTTTGATAATGCTCATTTTTAATTAATTCAGGTAATTTATATGCATTTGTAATAACTTATAATGTCTTCGATAAGTTATGACTACGCCAGTTAAAAATATTGATATTGCAAATATATTTGACAGATTAGCAGATTTGCTCGAGCTTGAAGGGGAAAATCCGTTCAGAGTAAGAGCTTATCGGAATGCTGCGGCCACAGTCGAAAATCTTCCTCAAAATCTTGAAGAAATGGTTAAAAAAGGTGATGACTTAACCAGTCTGCCTGCAATCGGAAACGATTTGGCACAAAAAATAAATGATATAGTTAACCATAAAGAAATAGATCTTTTAAAAAGACTTGAAGAAAAAAATCCGATAGATTTTGAAGAATTAAACCGTATTCAGGGTCTAGGTCCCAGAAGAATTAAAAAACTATACGAGATTTTAAATGTTCAAAATATTGACGACCTTTATCATGCCGCTGAAGAACAGAAAATAAGAAATCTGCCGGGATTTAGTAAAAAAATTGAAGAACATATTTTAGAAGAAATTAAAAAGATTAAAGAAAAATATAACCGCATGAAAATTTCTACTGCAGAACAAAATGCGCTTCCGATAGTTGAATATTTGCGAGAGAACAGAAGTATTCAGGATATAGAAATAGCAGGAAGTTATCGCAGACGCAAAGAAACAATAGGAGATTTAGATATTCTTGTAACCTGTGAAGACAGCATATCTGTAATGACACACTTTGTGAATTACTTTGATATTGATGAAGTTCTTTCGAAAGGAGATACACGCTCAAGCATAATTTTAAAATCAGGAATACAGGTTGACCTGCGCGTTTTGCCACAAAAAAGCTACGGTGCGGCAATGCTTTATTTTACAGGTTCAAAGGCTCATAATATTGTTATCAGAAAACTTGCCAAACAAAAAGATTGGAAAGTTAATGAATACGGACTTTTCAGTAACGATGATTTTCTTGCGGGAGAAACAGAAAAAGGTATTTATAACAAACTCGGACTATCGTATATTGAGCCTGAATTGCGTGAGAACAGAGGAGAATTTGAAGCTGCCGAAAGTGGAAACTTGCCTGAATTAATCAAATTAAGCGATATAAAAGGCGATTTACATACGCACACTAATCTCACCGACGGCAAAAATACACTTGAAGAAATGGCAGAAGCAGCGCAAAAACTCGGGTACAAATATATAGCAAATACAGACCATTCAAAAAGAGTTACTGTTGCGGGAGGGCTGGATGAAAAACAGGTTTTTGAAAATATTAAAAGAACAGACAAGCTTAATGAAAATTTTAAAGATTTTACAATCTTAAAAGGCATTGAAGTAGACATCCTTGAAGACGGTTCACTTGATTTGTCTGATAAAGTTTTAAAAGAACTTGATATTGTTGTCGGGGCAATACATTATAAATTTAATCTCACAAGAGAAGAACAAACAGAACGCATCTTGAGAGCGATGGATAATCCTTATCTTAATATCATTGCCCATCCCACAGGAAGACTTATTAACGAAAGAGAACCTTATGACATTGACCTTGAGAAAATAATGCAAAAGGCTAAAGAAAATAATTGTATCTTAGAAATAAATTCACAGCCCTCAAGGTTAGATTTAAATGACTTAAACAGCAGAAAAGCTAAAGAAATGGGGGTAAAACTGGTCATTTCAACTGATGCACACAGCACAACGCAGTATGATTTTATGCGATTTGGAATAGGTCAGGCACGCAGAGGATGGATAGAGAAAAATAACGTAATTAACACAAGAAATATTAATCTATTAAAAGAAATAATTAAAAGAAATTAACTAACGCATAAAAAATAACATTTGCTTAATTTTCATTTTTACTTTAAAGTCAAAGAATGAATGAAAATGATGAAATAGTTGTATATATAGAAAAAATGTCCAATCTTGGAACTGGTATTGCTAAAGTAGACGGTCAGGTAGTTTTTGTAGAAAATGCCTGTCCTGAAGATGAAGTTAAAGTAAAAATCACTAAAGTAAATAAAAATTATGCTACTGCAAAAACCATAGAAGTAATAACACCTTCACCTCACAGAGTTGAACCTTTTTGTGCAATGCAAAAAGTGTGCGGCGCCTGCCAGCTTCAATTTATTGATTACGAATACCAATTACAATTAAAGAAGCAAATTGTTGAAGATGCAATGAAAAATATAGGCGGAATTGATACACCTGTAAATTTTCCTGTACCAAGTCCGCAAATAAAAGAATACAGACATAAAATTCAATACCCCGTATCACAAACAAAGGTTTCAGGACGAATTCTTGCAGGTTATTTTAAGCCTCAAAGCCACGAAATTGTCAATATAAAACATTGTCCAATTCAGCCGAAAATTTGTGATGATATTATTGAATTCATCAGAAATAAAGCTTTTGATTATGGAATTTCGGGCTTCAACGAGAAGAAACATTCAGGCGATTTACGTCACGTTGTGATAAGAAGTTCTGAAGCAACAGGTAAATGCCTTGTAACTTTGGTAGTAAACTCTACAAAAACTTTTGAAAGGCTTAATGACTTTGCTCAATCAATTTTTGATGAATTTAAAGAAGTTATAGGTGTCTGCGTAAACCTTAATTCAAAAAAAACAAATGTGATTTTAGGTGATAAAACAGAATGTATTTGCGGAAAAGATTTTGTTAAAGAAAGAATTTTGGATAAAACTTTCAGAATCGGAGCTAACACATTCTTTCAGGTAAACCCCAAAAGTGCCGAAAATATTTTTAAATACGTTAAAGACTATCTCCAAAAGAATTTCGAAAATCCCACAGTACTTGATGCCTATGCAGGTGTAACATCTTTTGGAATAAGTGTCTGCGATTGCTGCAAGCAGGTTGTCAGCGTAGAGGAAAATAAAGAAGCCGTAAATTTTGCATCAGAAATTATTAAATTAAATAATATTGAAAATGTAGAAATTCATAATATGGATGCGGCAAAATTCTTCCAAAAAACTAAACGTAAATTCGACGCTGTAATCCTCGATCCGCCTAGAAAAGGCTGTTCAAAAGAAAGCTTAGATGAGGCATACCGCCTTTCAAAGGGCAAAATAATTTATGTAAGCTGTAATCCTGCAACGCTTGCACGGGATTTAAAATACCTCAAAGAAAAAGGATGCACAATAGAAAGCATTCAGCCTTTTGATATGTTTTGCCATACCTATCATATAGAAAATGTTGTTATCATTAATCGACAGGACAATACAAATCTATAACTTTACGCAATTTTTGTTCCACTGCATCAAGATTTTCATATGTTTTAGTTTGTTTGAAGTTTGGTTTAGAACGCTTACTTGGCGGTTGGGCATTAAATTTACCAAGAAATAACGTTTTTAATGACTTAAACAGCTTATCAACGGTTTCAACACTTTCCTGTGTAAAAGTAATTTGTTCTGACTTTTTAGCTCCTGATACATCACGGTGTTTTGCATCAGCATAAAGACCTCTTGTTAATTTATGATATTCTTTTTTAATAGCTTTGATAATTTCTTTAGCACCATCGTCTTTTACAAATGTATCATATTTTCTGAAATTTTCATAAACAAGTTCATGCTCTTTGTTTTTTGTTGCCAAATAATTAGGTCCCGGCAAAATTAACAACTCATAAAGATTTCCATTTTTTTCAAAACGCATCTGAACATCTTCATATCCGGAAGGAACAGCATTACCACCAAATCTGACATCAATATCGTCTACCATTTTCGGAACACCGTTTTTATCAAGTATAATGTTTCCTTTAGAATCTTCTGCAAAAGTTTTTGCTATCTTGTACCCTTTCTTTTGCATTTCTTTGACAATTTTGACATAATTTTTATCCGCTTCAGGAATAAACATAGTTGCTCTAACGCCGTCCCTGATTACACCTGAATAACCGCGTTCAGAATATTGTTCTGTTCTTTTTCCTAATTTATCCAAAATTGATGGGAGCTCTTTTGTATTAGTAGTGTTTAATTCTCTATAAAAAGAAGCTTCAGGTATCAGTTGCGCTACCCGCTCTAAATCATCCATATATTTTTCAGCTAAGATTCTATTTTGAGATACTAAAAAATCACCTAAACGAGTTTTTGTATCAACCTTTTTACCTTCTGCTTTTCTTTGTGCAGTCGAGGTTTTAGCATTACTTCGTACAAGTACATCGCTTTCTGGAGAACGCTCAAGCTTAGATGATGCCCCCCCCCCGATTCTTTTTTTTGCTTTTTTAACCGCATTTGTAATACCATTGGCAATATTTTCTACCTTTGGTTTCATTGGAGGAACTCTTTTATTCAGTCTATCTATTGCTTTAAGTTTAGTCATACGTCACAACTCCACACATTTATATAAAAACAGGTTATCACTACATATTGCCTAATCGGGGTAAATTATTACAAAAATGATACATGAGCGATTATAAAGTATAAATTAAATTTTGTCAAAAAAATATGTTTGTATTAAAATGTAATGGTAAAGTATAATTAAGTAATAGCATTAAATAAGGAGGTTTGCTAATTATGCCAGGAAAAACTATAACAGTTGACGGCAACTACGCTGCAGCGCATATTGCGTATGCATTAAGCGAGGTTTCCGCAATTTATCCAATCACTCCTTCATCTACAATGGGTGAATGGGTTGATGAATGGGCTTCACAACACAAAAAAAATATCTGGGGTGAAGAAGTAAGAGTTGCTGAAATGCAATCTGAAGCAGGTGCAGCAGGTGCTGTACACGGTTCTCTTGCAGCAGGTTCTTTAACTTCTACATACACTGCTTCACAAGGTTTATTACTGATGATTCCTGTTATGCACAAAGCTGCAGGGGAAATGCTGCCACACGTAATTCACGTATCAGCAAGAGCATTGGCTGCTCAATCATTAGCAATTTTCGGCGACCACTCAGACGTAATGGGATGCCGCAACACAGGTTATGCAATGTTAGCTGCTAACTCTGTTCAAGAAGAAATGGATTTGGCTTTAGTTGCGCACCTTGCAACTTACAAATCTAAAGTTCCGTTCTTGCAATTCTTTGACGGCTTCAGAACTTCTCACGAAGTACACAAAATTGAAGAAATTTCTTATGAAGATATTGCTAAATTAGTAGAACCTGAATATATTGAAGAATTCAGAAAAAGAGCATTAAGACCTGAAGCTCCTGTTTGTAAAGTCGGCGCACAAAATACCGATGTTTACTTCCAAGGACGTGAAACAGTTAACAAATACTATGATGCTGTTCCTGATATTGTTCAAGAATATATGGATAAAGTTGCTAAAGTTACAGGAAGACAATACCATCCGTTTGATTACGTAGGTGCTCCTGATGCAACTGACGTAATCGTAGCTATCGGTTCAGGATGCGAAACTATTGAAGAAACTATCGAATACTTGAACGCTAAACGCGGAACTAAATACGGTTTGGTTAAAGTTAGACTATACAGACCGTTTGACGTTAAACGCTTCAACGAAGCTTTACCGTCATCTGTTAAACGTATCACTGTTCTTGACAGAACTAAAGAACCGGGTGCTATCGGTGAACCTTTATATCTTGATGTAGTTGCAGCTTTAGAAAACAAAGACATCAGAGTTATCGGCGGACGTTACGGTTTATCTTCTAAAGAATTTACACCGTCAATGGTTTACGCTGTTTACAAACACGCTGAAAACAATGGTTTCCACGGTTTCACAGTAGGTATTGAAGACGATGTAACTCACAAATCATTAAAAGTTGAAGAACACATCGTTACAGAACCTGAAGGAACTACAAACTGTATGTTCTGGGGACTTGGTTCTGACGGTACCGTTGGTGCTAACAAAAACTCAATTAAAATCATCGGTCAATATACAAACAAAGATGCTCAAGCATACTTTGCTTATGACTCTAAAAAATCATTCGGCGTTACAGTTTCTCACTTGAGATTCGGAGACCAGCCTATTAAATCTACATACCTTATTACAGCTCCTGACTTTGTATCTTGTTCAACTCATGCATACATCGGTAGATATGACTTGTTAAGAGGTATTAAAGAAGGCGGTACTTTCTTGCTTAATAGCCCTTGGTGCAAAGAAGAAGCATTCTCACACCTTACAAGAGAAATGCAGGAAACTATAATCAACAAGAAAATCAAATTCTACAACATTGATGCTGAATCTCTTATTGAAAAACAACCTGGATTACGCGGTAAAGGTGCAAACACAGTTATGATGGTTGCATACTTTAAAGTTTCAGGAATCATTCCTTTTGAACAAGCTTTAGAAGGTATGAGAGAAATGACTAAGAAAACATTCAAGAAAAAAGGCGACGATGTTGTTAATATGAACTTAGCATTAATCGATGCAGCTGTTGATGCGTGTGAAGAAGTTGAAATACCTGCTTCTTTAGACGGTGTTTGTGCTGCTGAAGATGTTAAATTAATATCTGATGATGCAAGTGATTTCGCTAAGAAAATCATTGAACCTTCAATGAGACAAAAAGGTGATGACATTCCTGTTTCAGCTATGTCAAATGACGGTGTTATTCCAACAGGCACAGCTTGCTTGGAAAAACGCGGTATTGCACCTCGTGTTCCTCACTGGAACCCTGAAAACTGTATTCAATGCGGTATCTGTGCTTCAGCTTGTCCGCACGCAGCTATCAGAACTAAATTAATCGAAAAAGATAATATGAAAGATGCTCCTGAATCATTCAAAACAATTGACGCAAGACCTGCTGATAACGGTGAACAATTCAGAGTTCAAGTATATTGTCAAGATTGTACAGGATGCGGTGTTTGTATTGACCAATGTCCTGCAAACAAAAACCCTGAAAAACAAGCTTTAACTTGGTCAACAATTGAAAAAGAAGTTGAAGTTTGTGAATTGGTTAACGAAAAATTCTTTGATGAATTACCTGATAACGTAATGGGCAAAAACACTACTAAAACAATTAAAGGTGCAATGCTTAGAAAACCGTTATTTGAATTCTCAGGAGCTTGCGCAGGATGCGGAGAAACACCTTATGTTAAATTGGTATCTCAATTGTTTGGTGAAAACGTAATCGTAGCTAACGCAACAGGATGTTCTTCAATTTACTCAGGTACATTCCCGACTATTCCTTATACAACTAACAAGGATGGCAGAGGTCCGGCTTGGGCAAACTCATTATTTGAAGATAACGCTGAATTCGGTTTTGGTATGAGATTAGCTGTTGATTCAAACAGAACTTTATTGAGATCTTATGCACAAAAAGTTATCGAAAATGATAAAACTCCTGCTGATATTAGAGAAGCATTAACAGCAGCTTTAACTCATTGGGATAACTCAAAAACTGATGAAGCTGTTGCGGCTCAAGATAAAGTAAAAGAAGTTCTTGCTAAATACGCAGATGTTGATTGTCCGGATTTAGCTAAAGTAAGAGAACTTCAAGACTACTTCACTGATAAATCAATCTGGATTATCGGTGGTGACGGATGGGCTAACGATATCGGCTACGGCGGTATTGACCACGTATTGGCTCAAAACCAAAATGTTAACATCCTTGTTCTTGATACCGAAGTTTACTCTAACACAGGCGGTCAAGCTTCTAAATCAACACCAACAGGTGCTGTTGCGAAGTTTGCTACCGGCGGTAAGAAAACTTACAAGAAAAACATGGGCTTAATGAGTATGTCTTATGGTTATGTTTACGTTGCATCAGTAGCATTGGGTGCTGACAGAGGTCAAACTCTTAAAGCGTTCCAAGAAGCTGAAGCATACGATGGACCATCAATCATATTTGCATACGCTCCATGTATCGCTCACGGTATCGATATGAGCAAAACTCAAACAGAACAAAAACGTGCTGTTGAAGCAGGATACTTCCCATTATACAGATACAACCCTGCTAATGAAGTTCCGTTCACTTGGGATGCTAAAGACCCTAAAGGAAGTTACCAAGACTTCATCAGAAGCGAAGGACGTTATAAGCAATTGCTTAAAACAAATCCTGAAGCTGCTGAAGCACTTTACAACCAGGCAGAAGAAGATGCAGCAAAACGTATGGCTGTATACAAAGCAGTCGGCGAATTGATGAAATAATTCAATCATCATATAGAAAAACGGAGTCATTGCCGGCTCCGTTTTTTTTTATTTAATTTATGATAGTTTCTTTTGATATTTCTTTATTATATTTATAATATCTGAGGAATATCTGTCAAAAATTTTATTTACACTTTCCTGTTCATTTTCTCTGATAGGATGTTTATCGGCTCTATGATTATTATAAGCAAATATATTTCCTTTTAGCGATGATGCTTTATTATCAGAAGATATGACATCAAATTTTGAAATTCTTTTAGAATCATCAAATTCAAAATGACATAAATCAAGCCTTGTTCCGTCAGGAGCTTTAAATTTTTTAGGTTTTACTGTCATTGATTTTAATTTATCAAATTGAATAACAGCCTGTGGAATAGGTTCTGCAATATCTGAAACATTTAAACTTCCGCTTTGAGTTTTCAAAGTCTTTTGCTGCGCTTTAAGCATTTTTGCAACGCCTGTAAAAAATTCCTGTAATTTATCCAAAAGCGGCAAGTGTTTATTTTCAACAGGCTTTACATATCTGCTTATTACATCTTTGCCTTGAAAAGAGGTAGGTACTATATTCTTTCTTGATTGATAATTATTACTAAACGAAACAGCAGGAATTAAACTAATCATATTATCTCCTTTGGGAAATATAAAAACTTAAAAAAAATTTTTTTGCTAAGTATATGTAAATTAATTCCGGAAAATGGTTAAAAATATATGAGAAAGGGAAAAGAATTAAAAGAAGGAGAGTTTTATTTGGAGCAGGTGTCTAATTTTAAATATAACGAATTTATAGAGGAATTGCTTAATCAGGCTGATAATGTTCTGCCTGATGATTTAAATGTGTTTGAAAGAAAATATGTGAAAAATGCAGTAAAAGAATATGCAACCATTGCAGCAAAACATGTTACTGAAAACCTTAAAATAAGCGATGAAAATGCTGCATTATTAACTCAAATAATAGCAGAATGGACTTATCATAAATGTATAGACTTGATGCGCTCAACAATTCCTCAAGCTTATTGGGATGCAATACTTCAAAGAATTAATTTTACAATTTATGAAATTCTAAAAAAAAGCACGAAGCTAAAATTTGATGATAAAAAACTTCTTGCAAAAATAGAAATCAGCGTTAACACTTGTTACAAAGAGTGTATAGATACATTAAAAGATAAAAATGTAATTACAGTAGAAGAATATGAAACAGCTATTAATCAATCCAATATTGATACGTTATATAAAGAAAAAGAATATGATTGGAAAGCTTTTTTATCAAAAACCTTCTGTATCTTATTTTTCTTATTTGTATGTATATGTTCTTTAAATCCGAATCCGTCAGTAACATTTGCAATAAAAACATTTATATATTCATTTATCAGCCTCTATATGCTTGCATCGAACGAAATTTTAGAAAGTAAATTTGTTTTGTCTGTTATAGGAATCTTTATATGCGGAACTGTAATAAATAATTACTTTTTCAACGGAAATATTATGCATTACATAGAATTCACATTATGCGGGTTTATACTCGGGTGTATACTTACCAAAACTTATTTAAACAAAGTAAATTAAAAAGACAGCCATCATTTTGACTGTCTTTCTTAATCTACACACTAACTTTTTTTAAACATTTTCTTGAGGAATATCATTAATTTGCTCTACTGCTTGATGAATATCATTAATTTTTTCTATGACTTCTTCAGGTAAATCCTTTAAAGGCTCTTTAACAAGCGCAATATTTTCTCTATTTTCCACTTCCTGCATCAGGAAATCATTTTGCAAAAGAAGTTCACGCTGACGAGCTTTAGAAAGGTTTAACTGCTTTTCCTTTAATTCATTATAATTTTGTGCGAATTCTCTGTTCTTTGCAGAAGCATGAGAAATAGAATGGAACAAACCTCCGAGTAAAAGAGCTTGAGGAGCCCAATCAAGAGCTACGGAGCCTGCTTCTTTTAAAGCAGAAGGTGTTTTACCTGCCAATTTATTCAATCCGGATTTCATTTTTCCGATTACACTATTATTATTTATGAATTTAGCTGTTTTAACCGTATATTTTTGCAATACTTTAGGAGCTTTCATTGCAGCAAGTTTTCCTGCACCTTTTCCGACAAGAGCAAGCACTCCAAATCCTGCTGCAAGCATTGTGCCTAAAGATAAGAACGGATGTTCCTGGTCAAATCTGCGAACTTCAGGAGAATTTTGAGCTAATTTCTTTTTAGCTGCTCCGAGTAAATCAATAGCTGCAAGAGCACCGCCCCATAAAGCAGTTGTTTTCAATCCGTTTGCAGCACGGGCTGCCAAACCGGAAACTTCCTTTGAAAAGATTTTAGATTTTCCGCGGGTAAATAATGCCGCACCTAAACCAGCTGCAATCGGAGCTGCATAGAATAAACCGTTAGTAATTTTTCTATGTTTCTTTTCTTCTTGAGGGGAGTAAGTTTTTAAATAAGCTACTTTTTGTACTGCATTGTCATCAAGGCTGATTAATTCATCAATTCTGTCACGTCTGCCCTGAAAATTAGGATTCCCTATTGCCGAAACTTGCATTATACACACCTACACTTTCGCACTTTAATTATAATGTATTAAAACCGAAAAGTAAAATTTTTTGCTCAAAATTAAGTTTTTTGTTAAGAATATTTACAACTAATTTTATTTTATATATTATACAGGAATGGAAAGCTTAATACATCACCCACAAGAAGATAAAAGATTTTACATTCACACTATGGGATGCAAATCAAACCAGTTTGAAAGCTCTGTTATTACGGAAAATCTGCAAAACAACGGATTAATAAAAGTTAATAATATAACGGATGCTGATATATATATTCTTAATTCATGCACTGTTACACATAAAAGTGACAATGAAGCATTATATCTTTTACGCTCTGCAAAGCATAAAAACCCTCAGGTTTTAACTGTTCTCACAGGCTGTGTTGCGCAAATAGAAAAAGATAAACTTCTTGAAAATGAGTTTATTGATTATGTTATAGGCAATGATGAAAAGCTTTATATGTTTCAAACTTTAAAACAAATAAAAAATATCGGCATAAAATCTAAAGCCGCTGATATTATGGAGCTAAAAGAATTTAATAAAGCTGTGTTGAAAGATATGACAAAAACACGAGCAAGTCTTAAAATCCAAGACGGATGCGATAACAGATGTTCATATTGTATAATTCCTTTTGCAAGGGGAAAAAGCAGAAGCGCTGATGTTAACTTTATACTTGAACAAATTAACAATTTTTCAAAACACGGTTTTAAAGAAGTAGTTTTAACAGGCATACACATAGGACAATGGGGAAAAGATTTCGGACTTGAACTTCTTGACTTATTAAAAGAAATAGAAAGCAAAACTACGATAGAAAGATATCGTTTAGGTTCTCTTAACCCGCTTGAAATAACCGATGAAATGCTCGAATTTCTTAAAACCTCAGAAAAATTCTGTCCGCATTTTCACCTTTCACTCCAATCGGCATGCAACAAAACACTTCGAGCAATGAATAGGTTTTACAAGGTAGAAGATTATTTAAAACAAATTGAAAAAATAAACGGCATGTTTGATTTACCGTTCTTGGGAAGCGATATAATTACAGGTTATGCAGGAGAAAGTGAAGAAGATTTCAGAACTACTGTTGAAAATCTAAGAATTTCAGGACTTTCACAAATCCATACATTCCCGTATTCCATAAGAGAGGGAACAGTCGGGGCTAAAGCCGAAAATCAGGTTGATGAAAAAATAAGACAAATCAGAGCAGATATTGTAAAAGCTCTTTCGGCATTAAAACATATTGAATTTATAAATAAAAATATCGGAACCACACACGAGATTTTAATCGAAAAACACAGATGTAAAAAAACAGGACTTTTGAAAGGAGTTACAAGAAATTACCTGACTGTACTCATTGATTCAAAAGATGAAAAACTATTAAATACTTTGCAGAAAATAGAAATTATAAAATATGAAAACGGTAAAATATACGGTAATTTAATATAAAAAAAGGACTCTTTTATGAGTCCTTTTTTTTAATTCCTACTGTTTAACTTAGCAAGTAATCTTAAGATTTCGGTATAAAGCCATACAAGAGTAATCATTAACCCCATTGCTCCATACCATTCATAATCTTTACTCAACATGTTTTGAGAAGCTGTTTCAATAAAGAAAAAGTCTTGAATTAACGCCATTGCAGCTATTACAACAACAAGCAGGCTGAAACCTATTCCGACAATTCCAGATTCCCAAATAAGAGGTATACTGCGTCCGAAAAACATTGCTACTATTTGAATTAAGTAAATAACAAGTACTGAAAGAATTGCAGTTTTTAAAACAGCCGCAAATTTATCAGTGTATTGAATCATTTTTGCTTTATAAAGCATAAGCATTACAAATAATACAGCAAATGTGCCGAGTATTGCCTGTAAAACTATTCCATGCCATTGTGCTTCAAAAAACATAGAAAATGCACCCAGCACCAACCCTTCAAAAAATGCATAAGGAGCTGCTGTGTATTTGGCAATCTTTACATTAAAGCTTGTAGCAACTACCAATACTAAACCGATGATTGCACCGGCTCCCATCATTACAGGAACCAATCCCGGTGAAGTAAATAGCGAATAAATACTTATAGCAGCACCTGCTATTAAGCATGCGAAAAGCATAAAAATCTTTCCCACAGTACCTTCAATAGACATCGGTTCTCCTTCAAGTATTCTTTCCTGTGAACCAAATCTGTCTTCATTTAATATAGGATTTGACATAATTAACTCCTTCCTTTACCATGATTATATAGTATATTACGAAAATATTCTATATCTTAATAATTTCATAAGGTTTAACATGTTTTTAGAAAACTTTAAAAAATTTATTCACTACTATGGCAAAGGAAGATACCTTAGCCTCTGTGGTTTTATGGGACTTTCATTAATTGCCGGCTTTATGGAATTTTTGGGTTTGGCGCTTATTTATCCGTTTATCATGCTTATTATTGCACCGGAAACCTTGTCATCCCAAATCCCGTTTTTAAAAATCCCTAATAATACACAAGCAGGACTTTTAATAGGTTTTTGCGTCTTTTTTGTTTTCCTCTTAAAAAATGTTTTTATAATATTTTCTCAATATATTCAAAATAGGTTTGTTGTTAACTGGAAAAAAGACATTACAAAAAATTTCATGGAATATTTTATATACGCCCCATATAAAGAAACAATGAAAACATCCGTTACAGACAAACTCTTTGTATTGGATATCTTATGCAACCAATCTATTGACGGTTTTATTATGAGAGGGTTAAATCTTATTACCAACTCAATCATCGTGATAATGATAATCGGATTATTATTGGTTAAATTCCCAATACCTGCAATAGTAACAATTATTTTCTCAGCGGTATCATTATATTCACAAAACTTATTTTTCAAAAAAAGAATGGCTGATTTAAACGCTAATATAGCATCAGAATTTGAAAAATATAAAACCGCAATGCTGGAAAATATATCTAATATTAAAGATTTGAAAATACTTTCAGCAGAAAAAATATTCTTTGATAACTACATGGAAAAAGAAACTTCATTCAGGAATATCCAAAAACTTCAAGGCTTTTACGGCGGGATTCCACCATATATAATTGAACTTTTGATTATTTGTTCATTATTTATTCTTGCTGGAATTATTTCGATTCAGAATATTACAGATAATGCTAAATTAATATCATCATTTGCAATCATGGTTGCTGCCATTTTCAGAATAGCACCTGCACTTAACAGAATTCAGGCTTCAATTATAGTCATCAATAATTCCAGAGGCTTTGTTAAAAGAATTAATTCTGAATATGAAGAATGCAATCTTGCTGAGTTTAAAAAATATGAAACTGACAGTTTTGAAAAACTGAACTTTATGGATAAAATCATTCTTAAAAATATTAATTTCTCATACAATGAAAACAAAAAAGTATTAAAAAACTTATCTCTTGAAATTAAAAAAGGTGATTTTATAGGTATTATAGGATTATCAGGTGCCGGTAAAAGCACTCTTGCCGATGTAATTATGGGACTTTTACCTCCTGATTCGGGTGAAATCATTGTTGATAACACAAAACTCAACAAAAAAAATTATCAAAAATTCCGCCGCATGATAGGTTATGTTCCTCAACAGGTGAATGTCATAGATAAATCCTTCAAAGAAAATGTAGCATGGGGATGCCCTGATATTAATGAAGAAGGTGTAATAAAGGCTTTAAAAGCAGCTCAAATTTATGATGTAATACAAGAATACCCTCAAGGCATTAACTCTAATGCAATAATCGGCTCAAACGGTTTGTCTCAAGGACAAAAACAGCGTTTGGCAATCGCTCGTGCTCTTTATAGAGATTCGGAAATTTTAATTTTTGATGAAGCAACATCAGCACTCGATGTTCAGGTTGAAAATGAAATAACCGAAATGCTTAAAACATTAAGCACTTCAAAAACCATTATTGCAATAGCACACAGACTATCAACTTTAAAAGCATGCAATAAGCTCATATATTTAAAAGACGGGAAAATAGTTGATATAGGCACCTTCAGCGAGCTTTCAGCCCGTCATGAAGATTTCCATAACCTTGTAAAATTATCCTCAATTAACTAAAAAAATTAAAAAAAGTACTTTACAATAAAAATTTTTTATTTTATAATAAGTACATAAGCCTTAGCAATCAATGTTGCAAGGCACAATAATAAGAAATATATATTCCTCAGTAGCTCAATGGCGGAGCAACCGGCTGTTAACCGGTAGGTTGTTGGTTCGAGTCCAACCTGGGGAGTTTTTTTTTATTTTCTTTCTAATATTTAAAAATGATTGCCCAATTGTAATATGTAAATTTTTATAAATTTACTACTTTTATATATTAATTTTATTTTTTACAAGATTTATAATTTGATGAAAAGATTACATTTACCGAAGGAAAAGTATGAGAATACAATCTGTAAACAATATACCTCAACAAAAACAATCATTTAATCAAAAAAGATGTACCGACCCCAGTTTCAAAAGTGTTTATACTGTTGACACTGGCACTGCAACATCAAGACAGCAGGTTCTTACTTTAGGAATGTTAATGAGCAACTTTTGGGTTTATAATCCAAGACCCACCTTTAACAGAATTCGTAATACCGGAGTGTATGGCACGGTAGATATTAACGTTAAAGATTATAAAGACCAAATTGTTGAACGAATTTTAAACAATAATAATATTAAATTTACGAAACAAGGTAATAATTTAGAAATTAACAGTATTAATTATGCTGCTTAGAATTATTTAATGTTCATAAACTTATATTAAACGTTTTATATTATTGTAAAATTACTCTATTTATGATTTTATAAATAATATAAATAAACTGATTTATTATTTTAAAGGGGATATTTTGCAAAAAACATTTAATATGGAAATGAATATTGCTAAGGCATTAGGAATTTTTGCAATAGTTGCTGGGCATGTTAACTGGAATATATACGGAGATTTTATATCTGATTACAGCTTTCATATTCCTTTATTTTTCTTTATTTCAGGTTATTTCTTTAAATCAGAAATATTTGATGGAATAAATAAAATAAAAAACTTCTTCACATATACAAAAAAAATAATTACAAAATATCTTAGTAGATTTTATAGTTATCATATTTTATACGGATTAATAACATGGATTGTATTTATAAGTTGTCACAGATTATACGGTCAATTACCAACACTGAAAAATTTAACATTATCACCTATTGATTCAACACCTTTTGGATTTTCAGTGCCAAACTGGTTTTTATACCAGCTAACAATTTCTTTAATATTCTTTTCCGCTGTAATCTTTGTATCCAGAAGCTTTAAGATGCCCCCCCCCCGATACGACTAATCTTTATTTTTTTACCACTGGCAATTATTTCAATCCTATTATCAAAAAATAATTATGAAACATCATTTGGTTTTACCAAAATAGTAATAAGAACATTTTATTCAAACTTTTTCATATATGCTGGTTATCTTTACAGATACACATTAGAAAAGAAAATAAAATTTGATATGAAGACTTTGGGGATTGTGATGACAATAAACTTATTACTATTGATTGCGTTTTATAAAAAGTGCAAACTTGATGTAAATCTTGTAAAATTTTATCATAATATATCAACATTAATTATTCCTTTTGTTGGAATATATTTTACTTTATTCATATCCAAACTTCTTGCTCCAATTGTAAAAAATAACAGCCTATTAGATAAAGTAGGAAAAAACAGCTTACATATAATGGCAAATCACATATTCATAATATTTTTGATTGAGCTGGTAATTTTAATTTTTGATGGACATTCATTAAATGAATTACCCCATAAAAAATTAAATAATTTATTCTATAATATGCCCAAATACAGATATCTGTATACATTTTTATCAATCATAATCTGCACATATATAGGAGAAGCATTACATACGACCGGGCAATATATTAAATCAAGATTTAATAAAAAATCTACTGTAAAACTTTTCGCGCAATCTGATGACGTTCAAGCATTACCATTAAAATAGAAATATCAGCAGGTTTTACACCTCCTATACGGGAAGCTTGTGCAAGTGTCTTAGGTCTTATTTTATTTAATTTATCCTTAGTTTCTGATGAAATATGGTCAATTTTTGTATAATCAATATCTTCAGGAATTTTATACTTATCGAGTTTTCCTGCCTGCTCTACCTGAAACTCCTGACGTTTTAAATAGCCGTCATATTTAACAAGGATTTCAACTTGTTCAGATACATCAGAAGGAATATTTAATGAAGTAGTAACAGAATCAATTTCTTTTATAACTTTATAATCAATATTAGGGCGTTTTAAAAGTTCTGCAATTTTAATTCCTCTTTCAATATGCTCATTATATTTGGACAATATTGAATTAACTTCTTCGCAGGCTGAAATTTTTGCATCTTTAATTCTTAATAATTCTCTTTCAATAGCTTCTTGTTTATCCGTAAACACTTTAAACTGCGCCTCATCAATCAGTCCTATCTTTTTTCCAATAGGAGTAAGGCGTGTATCAGCATTATCCTGTCTTAAAAGAAGTCTGTATTCAGAGCGGGATGTAAGCATTCTGTAAGGATCATCAATATCTTTAGTAACCAAATCATCAATTAATGTTCCAATATAGGAAGAACTTCTTGAAAGTTCAAGCATTTCCGAATTATTAAGATAATTGAATGCATTAATACCTGCTATAAGCCCTTGTGCTGCTGCTTCCTCATAACCGCTTGTTCCGTTAATCTGCCCGCCAAAGAATAAGCCTTTTATATCTTTAGACATTAACGAATGCATTGTCTGAACTGCAGGAACATAATCATACTCAACAGCATATGCAGGTTTTATAACATGTGCATTTTCAAGTCCAGGTAAAGTCCTGAGCATTTTAACCTGAACATCTGCAGGAAGACTGCTTGAAAATCCTTGGATGTATACTTCATAAGTACCTAATCCCTCAGGTTCAATAAAAATATGATGAGAAGGATTTTCGCTGAACCTAACGACTTTATCCTCAATAGAAGGACAATATCTCGGACCTACCCCTTGAATTAATCCCTGAAACATAGGGGATTTATCAAGATTAGCTTTAATAACCGCATGAGTTTCTTCATTAGTTCTTGTCAAATAACATGGATATTGGGCTCTGACAGGTCTGCCCGGCTTAAAAGAATAAAAATGAAGTTCTTCATCTCCGGGTTGAATTGTCATTTTTGAATAATCAATAGTTCTTTTATCAACTCTTGGAGGAGTGCCCGTTTTTAGTTTTTTAATATTTATGCCTAAACTTTTTAAAGAATCCGAAAGTCCGATAGCTGCCTTTTCTCCAAGTCTGCCTGCACTGTAAGATTTAAGACCGACAAAAATTTTGCCGGAAAGAGAAGTTCCTGTCGTCAAAATTACAGCTTGGGCACTGTATTCAATACCGAATTCATCAACAGCACCGACAATTCTTCTATCCTTAACCAACAAATCAGTTATACAAGCCTGACGCAGAAATATGTTTTCATTACTTTCAATAATATCTCTCATATATGTCATATACTGCTTTTTGTCAGATTGTGCCCGAAGCGCACGAACAGCAGGACCTTTTGATGAGTTTAACATTTTCATCTGGATGTAAGTTGCATCTGCAGCCTCACCCATAACTCCGCCCAATGCATCAATCTCTCTAACGAGAGTAGATTTAGCAGGACCGCCGATAGCAGGGTTGCAAGGCATTAAAGCAATATTATCAACATTTAATGTACACAATAAAACTTTTGCACCGAGTCTTGCACAAGAGATAGCTGCTTCACAGCCTGCATGTCCTGCACCTACAACTATTACATCGAATTTATTATTTAAGTAATCCATTTTCTTATCCCTAATTCGGCTATAATCCCATTATATTACAAAGAAAAATTTTATTTTAATAAGATTAAAATAGATTAACCACTTATCTAATACATATGGATGATTTTAAATAGAATTAATAAAGATTAATATTATTTATATCGTTATAAGAATTCACATACAGATTATACATCTTATTGGAGCTCATTGATGTCAGAACAGATTTTATTACAGCCTATACAGGTGGCAAATAGCGACAAAGCAAAGGAAGCTTTGGAAAAAGCCCGAATAGCACACGAGAAATACCTAATACGACAACAAAACTGCGACCTGGAAGAAGCTATTGAAAATTATATAGATGCGGTTAAATATGATCCTACGATGCCTGAATCATATTACAGGCTTGCGACTTTAATGTGGGAACAAGGACAAATAAGCCTTGATACTGCTATTGAGCAGTGCAAAACCGCAATATCACTTGCCCCGCAAAACGTCAATGCGCACCTTTACACCGGATTTTTTATGAAAATGGCACAGGATTTCAAATCTGCCGAATCAGAATTTAAATCTGCAATTAAAATGGGCAAGTTGAAATCAGGTCGGCCGAGGTTAATTCTTTCTCAATCAATTTTGCAGAAAATTAATACTCAAAACGGTAATGCATCTGACTACCTGAACTTTTTATATTACTTCTTGTCAGGAAGTCTTATGCTTGCATGGGACAGACCGTCAATGAAAATGTTTTACAAAAACATGTCCGATGATTTTTCAGTATTCAGCTACAATACTATTGGAAAATTCTTAGAAAAATTTAAAATGTACCCTTCTGCTGAAAACATTTACAGAAAAGCTATTGCTGCAACTAATCACAGCGAAATCTTTTACAGCAAAATGGGGGATTTGGCATTAAAAAATCAAGAAATGGATTTAACAATTGACTGTTACAGAAAAGTTCTTGAAGCTAACCCTTTAAACAGAGAAGTACTTGTTAAACTTGCAACTGTATTACAGACATATTTCCCTGATAATACTGATGAAACAATTGATTGTTATGAAAAACTTCTTGAATTTGATATAGATACCCCGCAAATTTATTATGAACTCGGGCACTTATACCTTAGAAAAGAAGATAAAATTAATTCTATAAGTGCGTTTAAACTTGCATTGGAAAGAGATTCAGAAAATCCTTTTTATAACAATTCATTAGCTTATGCATATTCAAAAGCAGAACTATATGATGATGCAATAGAACATTATCAAAAAGCTATTGCCTTAAACCCTGATAAAGAATGGACTTCAATAGTTTGTCAGGCATTAGGCTCGATATATGCGGAAATTAAAGGAAATATTGAAGCAGCAGTGTCCACTTACCAGGCAGGAATAATTCTTGATCCTAACAATTATGATTTATATCTTTCTTTAGGCGATGTTCATATGGCTGCATATGATTTAGACAATGCAATCAGAGCATACTGCGATGCTATAACACTTAATCCTGAAGATTACAGAGCTTATTCAAAAGCAGGTATTGCGCTTTGGGAAAAAGATTTTCTTGAAGAAGCACTTGTATCGTTCCATAAAGCAATAGATTTAAACCCCGATAATGAATTTGCCCAGAATAATTTGGGTATATTATACTTAGACGGTTTAGGGGATGCTGAAGAAGCTCTTGAATATTTTGAAACAGCAGTAGAATTAAACCCAAGCTATACTTTAGCTTACTTTAATGCAGGCAGAGCAAGTCAGGCTATGGGATTTATAAATGATGCCGCAAATTACTATCAAATGGCAATTGATTTAAATAAAATCACTCAAGACCTTGATGAAGAAGACATTCAAACAAGACTTCACAAACTGTTTGATATATAGGCTTGACAAACAAGCAAAAATCACAAATAATAAATAAAAAGATGGAGGATGAAATATGTTTAGACAAGAAGCTTTGAGTGTGCCCCCCCCCGCAAAACATAAGCGGCTCTAAGATTTTTGCGTTTACTCTTGCTGAGGTCTTGGTCACACTCGGCATTATCGGTGTGGTTGCAGCTCTTACCATGCCGTCATTAATTGCCAATCACAAGAAAAAAGAAGCATCTGCAAGACTTAAAAAGTTTTACAGTGTTATGTCGCAGGCAATTCTTTTTGCCGAAAACGAACATGGTCCTGCAGGAGAGTGGGATAAAGCTGAAATGGATGCAGCAGACCCGGATACAGGGGAATACTCCGACAATGATGCTATAAATACAGAAAAATTTTTTAATAAATATTTGAAACCATATATTATATATTTGAAAACAGAAAAAGATTCTAAAACAAAATTATTCAAATTTATACTAAATGATGGCAGCACTGTAATGCTAAGAAACGGATCATGCACAGATTTTATATTTGACTATAACGGTGAAAAAAAGCCAAATGTAACAGGCAGAGATATTTACAGGTTTCTGCTATGTCCGAGTGGAGAAAAAGGCAGACCCGGCGGAAAATTTATTACATACAGATATGATGCGGACAATACAAGAGAAAAAAAATTACTCAGATGTAAATCATCCCCTATATACTGCAGCAGCCTTCTTGAATATGATGATTGGGAGTTCAAAAACGATTATCCGTTCAAGCCTTAATTAAAATAAGCTTAGCTGCTCTTGCTTTGCAAAATGTTTTTGAAGATAAGACGGTCTGTGATATTTACACAGTCCGTATTTATCTATTGCCGCCATATGATCTTTTGTAAGGTACCCTGCATTATTAATCCAATTATATTCAGGGAATTCAGCATCAAGCTTTTCCATATATCTGTCACGGCTGACCTTGGCAAGAATACTTGCAGCAGCAATAGATGCGGAACGACTGTCTCCTTTTACAACATATCTTTGTGAATAATCAAAATCCCAAATTCTTTTGTTTCCGTCTATAAGTATCATTAATTCGCTTCTTGCAAGCAAATTACGCGCCAATAATTTTTCCGGCTGTTCCGGTACAGGATAAAGCTGATTGATAACATCTTCACAGGCCAATCTCATAGCTTTTAAAGAAGCATTTAATATATTAATGCTTTCAATTTCTTCAACCTCAATGCAAATGGTTGAATTTACAGTGTTATCTTTTATAATGTCATACAAAGCTTCTCTTTTTTTCTTTGAGAGCTTTTTACTGTCATTCATTTCTGCAAGTTCTTCAACAAGTTTTTGAGAACGCTCCTTAAAGCAAACAGCACTGGCAAATACACCGCCTGCACCGCAGCCTCTGCCAGCTTCGTCAGTACCTATTACCACTCTTTTCTGATTTAAATCAAATGTAAAAAGCTGAATTATATGTGAATCTACCGTTAAATCTGTCTTTAATTTGCGAGCCATTACTGCACCTCAAAATTGTCCAAAATAAATTTACCGATTTTACCCTCTCTAAAATCTCTTAAAATATAAACTGCAGTACGCTCAATATCAGGATTGCCGCCTGAAATTATCCAATTTCTGGAATTTGCAATATCATCAATTGTTAAATTCTCAACTTTATAAAATTCTTTTGTTTGTTCAGAATACTTAGCATCAAGCAATTCTAAAAGCTCTTTAGCCACAACTTCATTTGAATATGCATTTTCAGAAACAGCATTTACAAATGCAAGTTTCTTTGCCCTATCCTGATCCTCTTGCTTCATCGGGATAATACCCGGAGTATCCAAAAGTTCAAGCTGAGGGTTAATCCTAACCCACTGCTGCTGTCGTGTTACACCTGCCTTTGCCCCTATTTTAGTTTTTGATGATTTGGTAAGTTTATTAATAATACTTGATTTACCGACATTTGGCATTCCCACAACCATAACCCTGGCAGGTCTTCTCAAAAGACCTTTTTTCATCAATGCTTGTATTCTAGGTTCTGAAAGTTCGACAGCTTTTTTAACAATATAACTTAAATCTTTTGAATTTTTAGCATCCGTTGTCAAAACAGGAAAGCCTGTCTTTTTTTCAAGAATTCCAATCCATTTTTTCAGTTCTGTTTTATCTGTTAAATCAGATTTATTAAGCAAAATTAAACGAGGCTTTTCACCTAAAAGCCTCGTAATATTATCATAACTGCTTGAAAAAGGCAGTCTCGCATCCAGAACTTCTATTACGGCATCCACTAAAGAAAGCTGTTCTTTAAGTTTTTTTTCAGCTTTCGCTATGTGTCCGGGATACCAATGAATATGAAGCTTATCTTTTTTCAATTTTTTCCTTGATACGAGTTGCTTTACCTGAACGTTCTCTCAAGTAGTATAATTTAGAACGTCTTACATCACCTTTTCTAAGAACATTAATTTTTTCGATTCTTGGAGAGTTAAGTAAGAATACACGTTCTACACCAACGCCTTGAAATACTTTTCTAACAGTAATAGTTTTGTTTACGCCTGAACCGTGTTTTTTAATAACAGTTCCTTCGAAAGCCTGAGTTCTTTCTTTGTTACCTTCAATAATTCTAACAAATACTTTAACTGTATCGCCAGGATTAGCTTCTGGAAGGTTTTCTCTTAAATAAGATTTTTCCAATTCATCAATAATAGGGTTCATTTCAATTTCCTTTATAATTATATTTTCGTACTTAAATTAATTCCTTTAATCGATGTTCCACAACTACATCGACGCACGTAAAATAATGGTAGACCAAAGGTGTTTAAATTTCAAGTAGCTTTTAAGATTTTGTAATATAATATATGTATGGCAGGCGATTATAAAAAATTATTAAACAAAAATAAAAAGAAAAAATTTGCAGATCCCAAAAACATGGGGGTAAACATTGACAAAAACGAGTATTACGAAATAATACTTTCGAATTCTGCGCATCCGGAAAGACTCAACAACGGCTTAAAATAAAACTCTTGACATGAAATTATTTTCAAGCTAAATTAGGTATACGCGCTAATAAAACCCTTTGGGTCTGTGGCACTCTGCCGAGAAAAACAATTAAGTATTGTTTTTCGAGAGGTTGGTAGATGTAGTCTAGCAATTTCGCAGTAACCCGTTGAAAATTAAATAAAAACCTTTTGGGCCTGTGGCGAAATTGGTAGACGCACTAGACTTAGGATCTAGCGCAGCGATGTGTGAGAGTTCGAGTCTCTCCGGGCCCACCACTTATAAAAAGCACTCATTAATGAGTGCTTTTTTGTTTGTAATTGTTAAATTTTATCTTAATATTTCCTGCCGACACAAATATATTCAAATCCGCGCTGTTTCATACGCTCTGCATCATATTGATTTCTGCCGTCAAAAATTACAGGAGTTTTCAACATATCTTTTATTTTATCAAAATCAGGTCTTCTAAATTCATTCCATTCTGTAAGAAGCAGCATGCAATCTGCACCTTCAAGTGCTTCATAAGAACTTTTAGCATAAGTAATTTTATCTTTCCAAATTGTTTTTGCCTGCTCAAATCCCTTAGGGTCATAAGCCTGAACTTTTCCGCCATGTTCCAATAATGCGTTAATAATTGTGATAGCAGGAGACATTCTCATATCATTTGTTTTTGGTTTAAATGTCAATCCCCATACTGCAAAAGTTTTTCCGCTGAGATTTTGACCGTATTTATGCAAAATTTTATTTATAAAAATAACCCTTTGCTCTTTATTTACTTCATCTGCCGATTCTATTAAACGATAACCGCAATTGTTGTCTTTAGCTGTCTTTAATAATGCCTTAACATCTTTCGGGAAGCAGCTTCCGCCATATCCTAAGCCGGGAAATAAAAATTGGGAACCGATTCTTTTATCAGAACACATTCCTATACGAACCATTTCAGCATCAGCTCCTACCGCTTCACAAATATTTGCTATTTCATTAGCATAAGAGATTTTAATTGCCAAGAAAGAATTCGCAGCATATTTAGTCATTTCTGCTGATTTAACATCCATAATAACAAATCTGCTTGCCGTTCTGAAAAACGGAGCATAGACTTCCTGCATTATAGCGGTGGCACGAGGAGAATCAGAACCTATTACAACTCTGTCAGGTTTTAAGAAATCATCAACAGCAGCCCCTTGTTTTAAGAATTCAGGATTTGAAACAACATCAAATTCACCGTCATAATGTTTTGAAATAGCTGCTTTCACCTTATCAGCCGTTCCAACAGGAACTGTGGATTTATCAACAATAACTTTATAACCGTTTATAGCTTTACCGATACTTTCGGCGACATTCATAACAAACTGCATATCCGCAGAACCGTCTTCACTTTGCGGAGTTCCGACAGCTATAAAACAAACAAGAGATTTTTTAACAGCTTCTGCTAAATCCGATGAAAATTTTAAACGACCTTCCATGACATTTGCTTTTATAAGTTCTTCTAACCCGGGTTCATAGATAGGAACAATACCTTTTTCAAGCATTTCCAATTTTTTCAAATCATTGTCAACACAAATTACTTCATTGCCCATATCTGCAAGACATGTACCTGCAACAAGTCCCACATAGCCGGTCCCTATAACACAAATTTTCATATTTGTTCTCTCCTGTTATTCTTAATATGGTTAAAATATAGCACAAAATTGTTTATCATTCATCTTTTTGTAAATTAAAAATTTTTATGAAATAATAATAGCATGTTCTTGAAACAATAATTAAGAAGGGAAATGTGAATGGATTATAAACTAAAGCAAACCGAATCAGAAAATGCTTTTAATTACGGACTTTTATTAAAAAGAATATTTCCATATATCAAGCCTGTAATGGGACGTGTCTTATTAAACCTTGCAATAGCAGTGCCTTTGGGACTGCTTGACGGTGTTGTTGCATTATCTTTAAAACCTTATTTGGATTATGTAGTTAACGGTGATCCTCAAGATACGTGGACATTTATGGGACACACTGTCTATATTCAGGCGTGGCTTGCAGCTGTAATTCCATTCGGCATCGTTGCATTTGCATTGTTTCAGGGAATCCTTAAATATGTCAGCAACTATCTTACTGATTGGACAGGAAACAAAATTTCTAATTCATTAAAAGTTGATTTGTTTAAAAAATTAACTAAGATGGACCCGCAATTCTATGATGTAAATTCATCAGGTGTAATTCTTGCAAGATTTTTAACAGATCCTGACACAGCTTCAAAAGACATTATTAATAATATGAAATCATTTATTGCAACATTCTTCGGCTTAATAGGGCTTGTGGGAGTATTGCTTTATAACTCATGGCAGCTTGCAATTATAGGCGTTACTGTAATGGGTATTGCTATAACTCCTGTTACTTTAATCAGAAAAAGAATTAAAAAAGTTTCAAACGCGAATATGGTTGTATCAAGTGATATGAATACAAACTTTAACGAAACTTTTGCCGGCAACAAAATAGTTACCGCTTATAATTTGGAGTCAGAACAAAACCACAAATTCGAAAATCAAATTAACGAACAATTCCAGCTTGTTATGTCATTGACAAAAAGAGTAGGCTGGATGTCACCTATTATGTATTTTGTTTGTTCAATAGGTATTGCACTTGTTATGGCATACGGAAATCACTTAATTCTTTCAGGTCAAATGACAGCGGGAAGTTTTGCTTCATTCGTAACTTCATTATTACTTTTGTATAAGCCGACAAAGACATTAGGAAATACTTTAACAAACCTTCAAACAACATTTGTTGCTATGGGACGTGTATTTGAGCTGTTTGATTTACATCCGAACATTAAATCATCAGAAAATGCTGTAAAAATGAACGGATTAAACAATTCTATTGAATTTAAAAATGTTTCTTTTGAATATGAACCTGAAACACCTGTATTAAAAAACTTTAGTTTGAAAGTAAATAAAAATGAAACCATTGCTTTGGTAGGCAATTCAGGTGGAGGTAAAAGTACGGTTGTAAGCTTGCTACCAAGATTTTACGATGTAAAAAAAGGGTCAATTCTTTTTGATGGTGTTGATATAAGAAACTTTGACCTTAAATCATTAAGAAATAATATTTCATTTGTTTTTCAGGATAATTTCTTATTCACAGGTTCTATTAAAGACAATATTTTAATGGGAAATGAGCAGGCTAATGATGAACAAATCCAGAAAGTTGTAGCAATGGCACACCTTGACGAGTTTGCACATACTTTAGAAAACGGTTTGGACACGTTTGTAGGAGAACGCGGAGCATCATTATCGGGCGGTCAACGTCAGCGTGTAGCAATAGCAAGAGCTATGCTTAAAGACTCGCCTATTGTAATTCTTGATGAGGCAACTTCTGCTCTTGATAACAAATCAGAAGCTATTGTTCAAAAAGCTCTTGACAACTTAATCCAAAACAAAACAGTTTTCATTATAGCTCACAGATTGTCAACAATTAAGAATGCTGACAGAATTGCGGTTATAAACGAAGGACAGCTTGTAGAAATCGGAACTCATGACGAATTGATGCAAATTGATAACGGCAGCTACAAACGGCTTTATGAAATGCAGTTCCAAAATCAGGAAGAAAATGAAGCCGCTGAGGTATAATATGCATAAAATACTTACTAAATGGATAGAGCCATACGTTTTATTGGAAACATTAAAAGCTAACAGTGAATTGCAAAAAGATTTTATTTTTGACGGTTTTTCAAAGAACAATTTAAAGAAAGAATTTTTAAAATCACTTGAAAAAGAAAATACTTTCGGACTATACATGAAAAACGTTAATAAATTTTATTTGTTTAAGGGTAATGTAAACATTGATGAAATATTCAATCTTATGCCTGAGGATTATGAAGTTACCTATGATATAGACAGACCTTTTAATAGTGTTGATTTGGGAAAAGCCGAAGCAGGTTTTATCAACTTACATTAATCATACACTTTCGACAAAACCCAGTTCTACTGCTTTTTTGTATGCTATTTCTGCTTCTTTATTTTTACCTAACGCACTCATAATGCTTGATTTATGCCAGAAGGTCCAGCAGTCATTCTCACCAAAAAGAATAGATTTATTAATATATTCAAGAGCCTTTGAATATTCTTCTTTTGCTTCATAACAGCATGCCAGCCAATAATAAACAACACCGTCTTCACCAAATTCAAGTGCTTTTTCAGCAGCTTCTATTGCTTCATCAAATCTTTCAAGCCTGAAAAGGAAACAGGTTTTTTCGCCGTAATTTAACGCATCTTTTTCAATTAAAAGCTGTTTATTAATATGGATTAGTGCATTTTTATAATCCTGCAAGTCAGCATAAAGCTGAGCAAAATAGTAATTTAAGTTACGACTTTCCGGAAATTCCTTTTGCAGTTTTTTCAAACATTCAATAGCCTTTTCCTGTTTTCCAAGACTTCTAAGACAAACAGCTTTCAAGGAATACGCACTTTCAACATTGATATTATTCAAAATTGACTTATTGGCATATTCCAAACAGGATTTATAATCGCCTATCTCTTTGTATGCCCCGCTCAACATATAATAACACTGAGTATATGTGCTGTCTTTTTCCAAAATATCTTTATAGATTTCAATAGCTTCATTATATTTCTCCAAAAAAAGAAAAATTTCAGCTTTTCTTTGCAAATATTGAGGCTTTTGATTTATTTCACAAGCCTTATTAATTAAATCCATTGCTTTTTCAGGATTGTCATACATACAAATTTCCGCACAACAATAATACTTTTCATCTTTCGGTAAAAAAATTGTTAATAATGATTGCCAAAAATATGGATTTTTCAGCGGAGCAAATATCAATGAAAAGAAAGAAATACATATTAATACAAAACTTGTACAATCTATATTTGGAAATGCTTTTAGAGAGTAAAAAGAATATTTTAATACATTTTTGTAATCCTGTTCATAAAAACAAACCAATGCCTTCATCAAGCTGCAATCAGGTGTTTTAATATTTGTCTGTAATAATTTATCCGAATATTTTTTTACAATATCAAGTTCTTGTTTTAAATAATATAAAGATGAAGCTGCAAAATATGCAAAATAATAATCATCAGGACACTTTTCTAACATTTGTACGAGATATTTTTCGGCTTTACAAGGATTATCTTCGTCAATATATATAATTGTCAGTATAAAATCAGCATAGAAATAATTTTCATCAAGCTTTTTAGACTTCAAGGCGTATTTAAGCGCATTTACATTATCATTTTTAATAAAATAAGCGTTTGCAAGAAACCCATAATTAGGAGCGGATTCTTCTCCGTTAGCAATTCTTTTTTTTAACAGTTTAATTACTTTATCAGCATTAAATTCCGTAATAACATATTCAGCATCATCATAGAATGTATAAATATTATCGAACATGACTAACCTCATTTTAAATATCGGCAAGATTGAGGCAAATCTTTAATTATATTTACATACATTTACATTGAACAAATTATACTTCAGATGAGTTCTCATTTGAAGTCTGAAGCATTCTGTAACCTATACCTACATGAGTTTTAATATAATCGGATGCATTCAATTTTTTTCTTAAATTAGTTACGAATACTCTCAATGAAAGTTGAGAATCACATCCGTTGTCATCAAGCCAAATCTCTTTTTTAATATAATTATGAGTTAGCACTTTACCAAGATTTTTGGCTAACAAACATAAAAGCTTATACTCAATTGCTGTTAAATGTACTTCTTTATCATCTACATAAACACAGCCTTGCGCGTAATCTATCTTTAAATTACCGTTTATGAATATTGAATCCTGAACTCTTTCATCATTTGAATAGCTTTTACGTCTTAATGCTGCTCTAATTCTTGCAAGTAATTCTTCGGTATTAAAAGGCTTTGTTAAATAATCATCAGCTCCTGCATCTAAAGCCGAAATTTTATCATCATTATCTACTCTTGCACTTACAACAATAACAGGCGTACATGAAAAAGAACGAACTCTTTTTATAACTTCAATTCCGTCAATATCCGGAAGTCCCAAATCAAGTATTATAACATCAGGATTATAAGATGCAGCTTTTAAAATACCTTGCTCTGCATTCGAAGCAATTTGAAAATTATAATTACTTATCTCAAGTGTTGTAGCCATAAGGTTTTGTATCATTTTGTCATCTTCAACAACAAGAATTGTTCCCTTATTCATTAGCTTCTCCTTTTAATTTAAATGAAAAAATTGTTCCTTTCGGCTTATTGTCTTTAATTTCTATTTCTCCGCCATGAGCCTCAACAACAGCTTTACAAAGAGCCAGTCCCAAGCCGAGTCCGCGCCTGCCGTCTGTTATAGAATTATTTACCGTATAAAACATATCAAAAATTTTCCCTTTGTCCTCGTCTTTAATGCCTTTTCCTTCATCTTCAACAGAAATCTCGATATAATCAGTTACAGCCTTTGCACCCACTGTAACAGTTGTATTACCCGGAGAATATTTCATTGCATTATCAACCAAATTAAAGATTACCTGCGATATAAGCTTTCCGTCCATTTTTGCACACAGAGTTTCATCTTCTATCTTTGTTTTAACATTAAAATCATCTTTTTTCCTCCCCAGGTGTGACAGAGCTTCAGAAATTACATCCGAAACAAACTCTGACTCTTTTTTAAGAGTAATTTCATTCCTGTCAAATCTTGTAATTGAAAGCAAATTCTCAACAAGATTTAACAGCCAGATAGAGTCGTCATAGATATCTGTATAGATTTCCTGTTTTTTATTATCAGTAATTTTTGAAGAATTCTTTAACAACAACTCTGCATAGCCTGAAATGCCTGTTAAGGGAGTACGTAAGTCATGAGAAATTGCCCTCAAAAGAGTTGAACGCAGCGCTTCCTGATTATTTTTAATCATAAGCTCGTTTTTCAGTTGTGATATCGCATCTTTCTCATAAGCCAGAGCAGATTCTCTTAACATAGCTATTAAAAGACTTTTTTCAAACTCGCTAATTTCATTCTTTTCAATCTTAACTACCGCAAATACTTTATTAACATTGCTTATCGGAAGATAAAAATTGACTGATTGAGAAAAATTTTCAGTTGTATTTCCTGCCTGCTGATTGTTATCAAAAACCCAGTTAACAATTTCATCATCATTTTTATTAGTGAATAAATCCACATTGCAATTTAAAAGTTTTTTCAGCTGTTCACGTGTAACTTCGTTAATTTCGTTTTTCATACCGAACTGCTGTAATTTTTGACTCATTTCAAGCATTACCTCTGTTCTGTATGCCTTTAAAGAAGAAAGTTCTGCCTGTTCTTTAAACTTTTTTGCAATACTGCTTGCAAAAAGAGCAACCAGAAACATTATTACAAAAGTCACGGAATACTCTGAACCGTAAACCTCTAAAGAATGGTAAGGAATTATGAAAAAGAAATTAAAAATCATAACGGAAAGCAAAGATGAAACAATACTGAAAATTTTGCTGTCTGTGATATATGCTATTAACACAACCGCCAGAATATAAATCATTATGATATTAGCTTCATCTATATTAAGCATTCTGAAAATGCTGCTGATAAGAGTAACTGCAATTAGAACCGTTATAGACTTTAAAGCATCTTTTAAAGACATTTTTGGCAGTTTAAACTGCTCATCATGCTTTTGCCCTATGTATAATTTTTGAGCCTTATCTGGAATTACATAAATTTCAATATCAGGCGTAAGACCTATTAATTTATCTATAAAATTAGGCGGTGTAAAAAAGCGGCTTGGCTTATAACCTGACCGGCCTATAATGATTTTTGTAACCCTGCTTGCTTTAGCGTATTGGGAAACCTGAAACGGTATATCATCACCGTTTACTGTTACAATTTTTGCTCCATTTTGCTTTGCCAGACGAGTGTTATCATAAAGCCTTTTTTTATTGTCTTCTGTCAAAGTTTTAGATGTTTCAATATACAAAGCCGTAAACAAAGCATTATAAACCTTTGCCATTTTCGATGCGGCTGTAATAACCTTAGGATTTGAAGGCGAACTTGAGATACAAACTAAAATATGCTCTGTTTTATTGTTATTCCCTGTCATAAATATGATTTTATCATGCATAACATCAAAATAGAATTAAGTTTTTTATACAGACGTTAAGATGGCATTAAGATTTAAATTTTAGTGTTGAAATTATTTTTAAACAGAGTTTAAATATCCGTACAAACAGATTATCAGTTCATGCAGGAGGAACTTTCGCGAGAAAGTCAAAAAGATGACAATAAATATTAACAGCATAAATAACACATACTTACCTCAATATAATTTAAGAAGAAATAAGAAGAATACATTAACAAAAACAGCTTCCGTAGCAGGAAGCACAGCAGGGGTTATTACAGCATTAGGTCTTATTTCCAGAAAACACGGAATAAAAATTCCAAGTTCATTTATAAAACAGCCAAAAGAGGTCCTTGATGTATTCAAGAAATTAGAATTTAATGAAACAGATGTAATTAAAATTGCATCATCCTCAATTCTTGGCGGTTTTGCATTCGGCTCCGCTGCAGATTTTAAAAACATAAAGGCTAAAGCTCAGGAAGGAATTGTACAACTTGCGGGAAACTACATTATACCGACTTTATTTGCAGGTGCAGGCATAAGGCTAAACAAAGCATTAAATAAAAAATTTAATTTTCCTCCGGTAACAAAACCTATTCAATTTGCTTTCGGTTTAACAAGTTTAATTGCAGGCGTAATCGCAGGGAATAAAGTTTCAAAAGTAATTAATACAAATGTATTTGATGAAGATATGCACAGAAAATTATCCTGGAAAGATTGGGCTGTGCAATTTGATAACGTTTGTTTGGTAACTTCGGTATCCAACTCAGGCACTAAACTTGCCCAAATGGCTTCAAGGGTAATTCCAGCTGCGCATATAATACCGGGTTATTTAACAGGAACCAAAAAGGAGAACATACATTAATTTAAAAATCACAACAAACGTCACTTTCCTGCTATTTAAATTAGCAGGATTTTTTTAATTTTTTTTAACATAAAGCAATTTTTTATAAAAAAAATACTTTATATAATCATCAGGGGAAAATATAAGGGGATATAATTGTTTTTCAAATTCGGATTTAACAATTCGTATATGTTTAATAATCCATGCATGTGCAATCCGTTCATGAATTTTTACATGCCTGTGAACTTTATGTCCTATAATAATTTTGGGGCTATAAACTTTTTCAGTCCTTTAAATTATTTTCAAATGTTTCAAATGCCTGCAAGCAACTCAATTTGGCAGCAGGCTGAATATAATATTCCAAAACTGGAAGATTCTCTCGTGATTAGTGAAGGTAACAAAAAAGAGAGCATTAATGTAAATACTCGTGTATCTGTACAGCAAAAATCCGTAAAAAGAAAAGAAAGAAGCAAAACTGTTTCTGCAGAAACAAATGTTCAAGAAGCAAAAAATACAAAAGCCGCCGAAGATAAAATAATTATCAAAGGTGTCGAATACAACAAAAAGAATGGAGAAAAACTTGCACAAAGAGTTCTCGACGGACTTCCAGCAAACAGAACCGAGCCTCTATGTGCAAAATATGTAAAAGAAGCTATAAGAGATGTAGGGTTAGGTCCCTACATACAAGGAGATGGCTACTACTGTCAATACATTCTCAGAGCAAACCCGAATTTTGAAGAAATCAAAGTAAAAGGCAATGAGCTCTCGTCACTGCCTGCGGGCTGCATTATAGTTTATGACAAAGGCGACGGCGGATACAGCGCTGATAGCGGTCATGTTGAAATTACTCTTGGCGACGGCAGAGCATGCAGCGACATCATTACAAATAATATTGAACCGTCAGATAATACTCACGTTTTTGTTCCTGTTTAAAAAAGTTTACAATAAAAGCAATTTCTACCTTTAAAAATACTTTATATGTATAGAGGAAATTTTAAGGGGATATTACATTGAGTTTATTAAACTTCAATATTGATAATACAAAATATTTGCGTGATTTCAGCAGTTCATCAGGCTCAATTGATATGTCCTCATACGGTTCTCTTTCAAGCGGTAATATATTCAATCTTTATAATACTCTTTATTCAAAACCGGTTTTAAAGTCAAACTCAAGTATATGGACTTCATCTCAAAACAGAAAACTTCTTTATAATACAGGTTCTTCAAAAATCCTTCCGTCATTGAAAGAAGCCGGCTATAACGCTAAAAAAGGAAACAGACTGGCAAGTATCGCAGCTCAAAATGCAAAAGATTTTACAGGTCAATGCGCAACATATGTAAAAAATGCAATCCAAGAAGCAGGTATGGGCAAATACATAAAAGGAGATGCATATGAATGCGCTAATATATTAAAAAGAAACAAAGAAAACTTTAAAGAAATTTCCACAAAAGGACTTGATTTATCTTCACTGCCAAAAGGCTGTGCACTAGTCTATGACAGAGGTGTTTCTAATTACAGTTCAGACTCAGGTCATATAGAAATAACTTTAGGAAACGGAAAAGCAGCAAGCGATGGTATTACAAACAATATCAGACCCGGCGCGAGAGTATTTATACCTGTTTAAGCTCAACCAAAACTTTGCTCACGGATTCCTTTAACAATTCTAAATCGCCGTTATTATTAATTACATAATCACTTTGTTCAGCTTTCTTATTCTGAGGCATTTGTGAATTTATACGTGCTTTTGCATGCTCAACCGTATAGTTATTTCGTTTTAAAAGCCTTTCAAGACGTATTTCATCATCTGTATAAACAAAAATTATTTTATCAAACATACTCTGCATATTTGCCTCAAACAGCAAAGGTATCCCAACAAAAAGCAGTTCGTCTGATTTATTATCCTCAAAAAACTTGTTTATAACCTCACCGATTTGAGGATGCATAATTGATGCAATTAAAAGCCTTGCAGGTTCATTTGAAAAAATAAGCTGCGCAACTTTATATCTGGAAAATTCACCGTTTTCAAATACATCGTAATCTTTGAACGCATCATACAGCGTTTTATTTTTGACGGTAAGAATTTCTCTTGATACATCATCTGTATCAAGCACTTTGTATCCCTTTTCTTCAAGAATTTTTTGTACTGTGGTTTTACCGGAAGCAATATTACCGCAAATAGCAATTCTTTTCATTATTTAGAAATCCTGTTTAAAAAGTTTTTCAATTCTCTAATCTGTATAGGCTTTATCGGTTTGAATTCACCGCGTTTGAGTCCGTCCAAATTTAATGTAGCATGTTGAATACGTTTTAAAGCTTTAACTTCATAGCCGAAATGTTCAAACATCTTTCTGATTTGTCTGTTTAACCCCTGATAAAGTGTAATTCTCATCATTGTATGACTGTTATCCATTTCAAGAACCTGAATATCAGCATAAGCAGTTTTTCCCGGCTCTATTTCAATACCGTTTGCCATTTGTTCAAGCTCATGCCTGTGAACTTTAGCCTCAACAGAAACAAGATAGATTTTCGGAACTTTAATTGAAGGATGTGTAAGTTCATTTATCAAGTCACCGTCGTTTGTCAAGATTAAAAGGCCTGTCGAATCTTTATCCAAACGACCGACAGGTTTTAAACCAAGCATGTTTTCAGGCAATATATCATATATTGTTTTTCTGCCTTTTTCATCATCGGAAGTAGTGATATAACCCGCAGGTTTATAAAATCTGTAATATTCATGTTTAGCAGGTCTTACAAGCTTTTGATTAACAAAAACTTTATCTTTAGGCTTAACAAGAAAACCCAGTTCCTTAACAATTTTCCCGTTAACATTAACAACACCGCTTTCAATAAGCTCGTCGGCTTTTCTTCTTGAGCATAGTCCTGATGATGCTATGTATTTATTTAAACGGATGCCGGACATAATTCAAGCTCCTTTTTAAATATATCAGCAAGAATTTCGGGCATTCTTCTGTAAAGTTTGCCGTCATTGCTAATAGCGACAACTTCAACTTCAGCTTCAATAAATGTTTTGCCTGTTTCTTTAGATTTGATAACCTGCTTAAAGGTAACCGAAAGACTATTGAATTTTTCTATCCATGTTTCAATAATCAAGATGTCATTAAGTTTTGCAGATGACTTGTATTTTACATTTAAATTTACAACAGGCAGGACAATATCTTGTGCTTCAAGTTCAATAAGGTTATAACCTTGCATCTCGCACCAATCAACCCTTCCCATCTCAAGCCATCTTAAGTAAGAGCCGTGCCATACTACACCATAGGCATCTGTATCGGAATAAAAAACTTTTTGTTCAAATATATGTTTCATAGGTTAATTATAACACAAAAGGAGAGAAAAAAATGAGATATAAATGTGATGTTTGCGAATGGATTTTTGATGAAGAAAAAGAAGGTATTAAATTTGAAGACTTAGCAGATGATTGGACTTGTCCTATATGCGGTGCTGCTAAAGACATGTTCAGCAAAATTGATTAATCAGTTAGAAAATATAATGGCGGGTGTGTTTTCCTAAATTACCATATAGCCCGCTGTTATTTTCTTAACATTATGGCAATTTTCTGTCTTTTCGTGTTTTATAGAAAACGTGAATGGATTAAGTAGTGTAAAAGCAGACTATAACAGAAATTCTAATTATTATTTAGTGCCGAATAATAATGTACCTGTTCGTGCCGTTAAAATGCAGGAAACTCCTCAATCACCGGATGCAGCAAGAACAGCAGCCACAGCAGGCATATTGCAGGCCTTTGCATTGTTTTTACATAAAGCTTCAGAGTATTGCGGCAACGAGCTTATGAAAGGTCAAGAATTTACAGATGAAACCAGCGTCAAAAAAGTTGCCGAAAACATGGTTAAGAAAAACAAACTTAATGTAAAAGTAGATTTTATTGACAAATCTAACATAAAAAATTATTCGAAAGAAATTCAGGAAGCTTTAGGACCTGTTGCAAGAGGAGAAAACGCATTTTACACAGACAGTTATAAGCTTGCAGTTGCACCAAAAAGCAAACCTTCATTAATCCTTCACGAACTCGGACATGCTATAAACGCACACAAAGGAAAATTTTTGAAATTCCTTCAGAAATCACGTATGTATGTTTCTGCCGTACCTACTGCCCTCATTGTTCTTAACGGATTGTTTAAAAGAAAAGATGACAAACCAAACTTTGTTGAACGCAATGCCGGAATAATAGGTTTTGCATCGTTCTTGCCTACCATTGCAGAAGAAGGTCTTGCATCAATCAGAGGTGTAAAAGCTGCAAGAGAAACTCTGGGCAAAACAGTAAACTTAAATCCGCTTCGAAGAAATTATTTGTTTGCATGGATGACATATGTTATAGCAGGCTTAGGCTTGGGTGTTGCTGCAAAACAAGCACTTATGGAAAGCAAAAAGCAATAAATTTTAATTTTTTTAGCAAAAGCTCTTGACGTTTAAAAATGTTTATTTTAAAATAATTCTTGTCGCCATTACGGTGATATACCCCGTCGGGATGTGGCACTCTGTCGAGTAAAATAATCCGGGGAATTGTTTCACGAGAGGTGGTAGCGCACCTTTTCAAATGTGGAACATTTGAAAGTTAAATATCTTCGGGATGTGGCACTCTGCCGAGAAAAACGATTGAGTATCGTTTTTTGAGAGGGGTAGCGCACCTGAGCAAAACGTAAGTTTTGCGAATAACATAACTGTCGGGATGTGGCGCAGCTTGGTAGCGCACCTCGCTTGGGACGAGGGGGTCGCACGTTCAAATCGTGTCATCCCGACCATTTTAAAAGATTGACATTTGTCAATCTTTTTTTGTTATCTGTCGGTCTGCCACAATTACATCGTGGCACCATGCACGCCATTCTAATTATACAAGAATGGCGGCAAGTTGCATTCGCTCCCGTAAGGCTCAACTTCGTTTCGCCTACGGTAAGCCTATCATCCCGACCATTTTAAAAGATTGACTTTTAGGTCAATCTTTTTTTGTTATTAACAATTAATTGACTTGACTTTTCTTTTATAATAAACTTTTAAAAGAGAGATTTTACACTATTAAATGAGGATTAGGGAAATTGGATTTTACAACTTTAACTATTGAAGCATTAAAAGCATTGGCTTCTGTTGCAGGAAATTACGGTATCGCAATTATATTATTAACTGTGGTTGTCAGACTGGCTATGTGGCCTTTGAACGTTTCACAACAACGCTCTATGAAAATGATGCAGACTATGCAGCCTAAAATTAAGGCTATTCAGGACAGATACAAAAGCGATCCGCAAAAAATGCAGCAAAAACTTATGGAATTCTACAAAGAAAATAAGTTTAATCCTATGGGCGGATGCCTTCCGTTATTAATTCAATTACCTATTTTTATTCTTTTATACACAGCTTTAATGAGCCCGCAGTTTATTCAAATTGCAGGTGATACTTCATTCGGATTCTTAAGCAGACTTGATACTACATTGAGAGCTACTGCCGGACGTTCTTATGACGGCACTTTCGGTGTTTCTCAAAATGATACTTTTGTACTCGGCAAAACTGCAACTGTTTATCTTCCTGATGAAACTATTGAAAATGTTAAAGTTAAAGATCCTAACAAAGCTATTGAAATTCAAGGCGATTTTAAACCGGGTGAAAATATTGATTTTAAAATCGACTTAGATCATTTAAACTTAAAATTTGCACAGCTTGACCAGATTCAAAAAGCTGAAATAGCTGTTACAGATATGACAAATAAGGAAATTGAAAATGTAACATTTACAAAACAGGGAACCGTTTTAGCAGCATCTGTTCCGACAACAGCCGCTTCCAGGTCTTTCCACTGGGATGTATTTGTTCTGATTGCTTTATTTGCGCTTACAATGTTTGCGTCACAAAAAGTAATGATGGCTTCACAAAAAAGCAAGGATTCTCAGCTTGATCCGACACAGGAAGCTATTCAAAAATCAATGGGAACATTTATGCCTATTATGATTATCGGTACTTTTGTGATAATCCCGATTCCAGCAGGTGTTTTATTATACCTTGTAACAAGCAATATTATTCAAATTTTACAAACAGTAATCGTTAACAAACAAATCGATAAAGAACAGGAACGCGCTAATATAATAGCTAACGATTCCGATGTTGCAGATGCTAAGAAAATTCAGCCGAAAGACTAATTGAAAACGAAAGAAATAAAATGCTTTTATCTGAATATGATTACAATTTACCTGAAGAATTAATTGCGCAGATGCCTGCGGATAAAAGAGATAATTCGAGAATGATGGTTCTAAACCGAAAGGATAGAACCATTTCTCATAAACATTTTTACGATATTGTGGATTTGATAGACAAAGACACGCTTCTTGTTATGAATAATACAAAAGTTCTGCCGGCGCGTCTTATCGGGCACAAAGACACAGGGGCAAAGATAGAAGTGTTTTTGTTAAAACAAGCTAACTTTCAAAACCAGGGAAATGATTGTTGGGATGTTTTAATAAAGCCTTCAAAACGCATAAAGCCTGACACGATTATTAAAATCAGCGAGGAATTATCAGTTCGTGCAATTAAACGTTTGGAAGAAAACGGAGAATGGCTTGTTGAATTAATTTTTGAGGGAGATAACGTTCTTGAGATACTTCACAGAAACGGTAATATTCCGCTGCCGCCATACATTGAAAGAAAAATACCTGACGAAGATTTAAAAAAACTTGATTTTGAACGTTATCAAACAGTTTACGCTAAAGATGAAGGTTCCGTTGCCGCTCCAACAGCAGGATTACATTTCACTCAGGCAATTCTTCAAAAGCTTCAGGAAAAGGGCGTAGAACTTGCTTATGTCACCTTAAATGTCGGTCTTGGGACATTCAGACCTGTTCAGTGTGAAAATGTTCTTGAACATAAAATGCATTCGGAAACCTTTGAAATCTCAGAAAAAGCTGCAGAACAAATTAACCGTGCAAAACGAGAGGGGAAAAAGATTATTGCAGTCGGCACAACAACTGTCCGAACTCTTGAAACTGCTTTTCAAAAATTCGGATGTATAAAACCGTGCCATGACCATTCTGAATTGTTTATTTATCCGCCATATGAGTTTAAAGTAATAGATAACTTAATAACAAACTTTCACCTGCCAAAATCAACACTTTTGATGCTTGTTAGCGCTTTAGCAGGAAAAGATTTTATATTTGAAGCTTACAAAGAAGCAATTGAAAATAAATACCGTTTTTTCTCTTACGGCGATTGTATGTTAATAAATTAACTCAAAAAACCTTTTAGAATATTATAAATATCAGCTAATTTCTCACTATTATTATCAATCATTTGAGAAAGCTCTTTTTTCATATCAGCAGGATTTTCAGGATAGAATTCAAAATCAAAAAGCTGCTTAGGCGTAACAGATAAAGCTAAACAGAGCTTTTCAAGCGTATCTGCCGTTACGAAATTGGTACCGCATTCAATAAATGATAGAGAACGGCAATTAAAATCAAGCTTTTCAGCAAGTTCTTCCTGAGTAAGCCCTTTTTGCTCCCTATAATATTTTATTTTTTTACCCAGTTTCTTTTTAATTTCGCTCATTTAATTACCTTTTTTAATATTGTCAATTACTTTATGTTTTAATTGAACGTATTGAAAATTACTATACAGTATGTTATAATATCAATAGATTAATAATTGAGGAGCTAAATTTTATGCAAAAGGGTTTTACATTGGCTGAAGTATTGATAACTTTAGGAATAATAGGAATTGTTGCGGCTTTAACTCTGCCGAGTATGATAAACAACTCCAACAGAAAAGAGTTTGAAGCTCTCTTAAAGAAACAATATTCAGCATTGCAACAAGCAGTATTAAGGGTTAAATATAATGATGAATTACCGATAGATGCTGAAAATTACCAATATAAATTTCACTATAAACTTGCAGAACAGTATAACGTGCTTCAAGACTGCGGAAGTATAAACGGCAATAGAGGATGCATTTTACAAGATACAGACGGGAGTTTCAGTTATTACAAAAATTATAGGGGAGGAACATTAAGCAGGTCGTATATTGATGATGCCGGATTTATCACAGCAGATGGAACAACTTTCCTTTTTGAAGAAGGGAGCCAATCAGAAACAGTTGGAATTCTTGTAACAATAGATGTAAACGGATATATGAAAAGACCAAATAAGATGGGATATGATTTATTTACATTTCAATTGACAAAAGAAGGAAAAGTATTGCCTATGGGCGCAGAAAGTACTTATTATGCAAAAAGTAAAGAAGCATTATGTTCGAAGACATCCAATTCTGATTTAAACGGAATTACATGCGCATATTATGCTTTATCAGATATAAATTACTTTAAAAATTTAAAATAATTACAAATATATCTTTGTTTATGTTAAAATCATACTGAAATGAACTTAGACACAGCGATAGATACACTTTTATCACCAATAGCCGATAAAATTTCAGGGATAATATTCAGCTCCGTAACTATTCACGGAGTAAAAATTGAATTTTTGGTAGCCCTGTTAATGATTGCTGCGTTCTATTTTACAATACGTACAAGATTTATCGGAATCTGGGGATTTAAACACGCATTAGAACTTATTACAAAAAATTATGAGCATAAAGATATTCGTGTAAAAAAGAAAAGAGGGGAAGTTTCATCATTTCAGGCTCTAACCGCGACTATTTCAGCTTCTGCAGGAATAGGCAATGTCGCAGGTTCTGCGGCAGCTGTTTCAATAGGCGGTCCCGGTGTAATCTTTTGGATGATAATGGCAGGCTTTTTCTCAATGGCTCTTAAATTTGCCGAAGTTTTATTGGGACTTAAATTCAGAAAAATTAACCCTGACGGAACAACTGACGGCGGTCCTATGTATTACATTGAAGGAGCTTTAAAAAACAATAAATATATCGGGAAATTTGCCCCTCATCTTTCAAAAATTTATGCTGTTTGCTGTATTTTTGCAATGATTGGCGGATGGAATTTATTTCAAATAAACGCAATGACAACACAGATTACGGAAGTCACAGGCGGAAGCAGAAGTTTCTTTGCGGACCAAAGTTGGCTTTTGGGACTTATTGTTGCAGTTATAACCTATTTCACCATAATTGGCGGAATTAAAGCAATCGGGAAATTTACTTCAAAAGTAACTCCTGTCATGTGTACTCTTTATGTTTTGACTGCGTTTGCTGTATGTCTTTTAAACATTCACCATGTTCCTCATACAATTGCTGTAATTTTAAAGGAAGCTTTTTCACCTAAAGCAATGGCAGGCGGTTGGATGATGTGCATGCTTTGGGGATTCAGACGTGCAATGTTTGCGAATGAATCAGGCTTAGGAACTGCTCCTATCGCATTTTCCGCTGTCAAAACAAACAACCCTGTCGCACAGGCTTTCATTGCCATGCTCCAGCCTTTTGTAGATACAGTAATCGTAGGATCTGCAACAGCTTTTGTTATTGTTGTTTCAGGCGAATACTTACACACAACAGGGATTGCAGGTATTGAATTAACATCTAAAGCTTTTGGCAGTGTTTGTCCGTTTTTCCCTATTTTATTAACATTTATGGCTAGCTGTTTTGTACTGTCTACAATGCTTTGCGGCTCATATTACGGCGTAAAAGCCTGGAACTATCTTTTCGGCAATTCTAAATTGACAACAAGGACTTTTCAGGTTATATATTGTATATTCATAATAATAGGTTCTGCCATGAACTTTAAAAGTATAATTAATCTATCTGATGCATTTACTTTGTTCTTGGCTGTGCCAAACTTAATAGCAGTGTTCATGTTATCTGATGTAATCATGAAAGAACTAAAAAGATATTGTAAGAAATACAATGTAGGTTTATTTAAAAATAACGAGGAGATAGTAGAAAATGAAGAAAGATTGTCTGGAGATAGTAAGATCAAAGTGTGAAAGTTGCACAGCTTGTGCTTTAGGAAAAACACGCAATAACATAGTTTTTTCTGACGGAAATCCGTCCACTGCTAAAATCGTACTTATAGGTGAAGCACCGGGTGAAATGGAAGATGAAACAGGTAGACCTTTTGTTGGCAGAGCAGGACAGCTTTTAAACGACTTTCTTGCAGAAGCCGGTATTTCCAGAGAAGAAGATGTTTATATCATAAATACAGTTAAATGCAGACCTCCTGAAAACAGAGTCCCGACAGATTCTGAAAAAGCTTCTTGCAGAAAATTTTTGGAAGCTCAAATTGATATTATTAATCCCAGAGCTATCGTTCTTTGCGGAGCTACTGCATTAAAATCTTTCATTGAATTAGACAAAAAACAAACAATCTCTAAAGTTAGAGGTCAATGGATGAACATTACTGTTGACGGCAAAGAATATAGAGCAATTACTATATTCCACCCTTCTTATCTTTTAAGAAATCACTCATTGGACGAAGGTTCTCCAAGAAGATTAATGAAACAGGATTTAGCAAGCATTAAAAATGAAATCCTGCCTGATGTAGATCACTCTATGGACAACAACCAAGTTGTTTATATGGAGCCTAAAGAAATCGCAATGGTTTAATCATATAAAAAAAAGACCTCTATATAAGAGGTCTTTTTTTATGCTTTATTATCAACAATTTTTTCTGCAGGCGCCAATCCCGGTTCCAAATCAGACCCTGTAATAAATTTTCTGAATGCGAATTGAGCTTTCGGCAATGCGTAAGCAAGAAGAGCACTGCTTAAAGCAACGTTGGTTAATATATTTGCAGATTTGGCAATTTTTGCTTTTTTAATAAAGGCTTTAAAGTCATTCAAATTTAGTTTTGATGCTTTGCTTTGAAAAGCTTCCAAATCATTTCTGAATTTACCGAGTTGTTTAATATCGACATACGCTCTGGGATCTCTTACACCGTTTTCAAGCATTTGAATTTTTCCGAATTTTTTTGCATATTGAATAAAAACACTATCCTTGTTTTTAACGTTATCAACAAATTTTAAAAGGTTTTCAGCAGAATCACTTTCAGGAAGTTTTAATTTACCGGCATTAATTTGTTCGACAAAATCCTTATCAGCCAAAATAAGAGGATCCAGCTCTACACCGGTCATTTTGTTTAATCCTTTTTCAATCCATTTTGGAGCCACAAAGTTTAAAAACATCATGCCTGCCATTTTAAATGCAAGGTCAAAAGATTCATTCTTATTACGAGCTGTTGTGACACGACCTATTGCATACCCTCCGTCTGTTACAGCCATTTTGTCCTGTGTAGTAAAATTAGCGGCTTTTGTAATCCAGTTTCCCGTAAATGTCACATCTTTATTTTTATAAAACTTATCTTTTTCCAAAAAGTTCGGCTGCAAAGCTGTTTTTTTATTTTGAGCTTCTTTTTCTCTAAACTTATCAATCTTTTTGGCAGAAGATGCAAATATCAACTTTGGAAGTATAAATCCCATAAATAAAATAGGAATAGTTGTAGAAGCTATAAACTTGCCTGCAAGAAGTTTTTCATAAAGTTTTTTATTTTTCTTAGCTTCCATTAAATCTTTTACTGCTTGCGGTGCTATGTCTTTGAATTTTTTAATATTATAATCTATCCCCTGAACACCTGCTTCTTCTTTAAAAAGTTTAAGATTAACTTTCGGGCTCAAACCTTTTTTCTCGATGACTTTGTCGCACATCCAGCCTATAAGAGGAATACCGCCGAGCCATACAGCAGAAGTGGCATATTCATCCAAAAATCTTTCTCTTGCAGCAAGATATGCAATCCCTTCAGATTCCTTTTTATTTTGATTATATGTAAGCGCAATTTTTGTCGGGACTTCTATGCCGCAGTCACGAACGATTAAGGGGTATATGCTGTTATTATTTCCTATGGCTGATATTATATTTGTTATTATCATTTTTCTTGTTTCTCCAATTCTCTTTTGACTTTTACACTTAAAGTCCCACTAAACTCAAGTGTAACCGATTGAGCGGCGCGCTCAAAAAAATAGTCCCTCACGCTTCTCTTGCTCCCTGAAAGACTATTTTTATAAGAATTGAATTTATTTTTATTCTTTAAAAGCGTGTACCATCAATTCCATAGCCTTTCAAGGTTGCTATGATGATGGATATTATGCAATTTTAAAGAATTGTTTTTAATCATTATTTTTCCCTGTAAATTATACTAACTGAAACAAATTTATTTTGCAAGATTAAGCTTCCGGAAAATCAAAATGAATTATATCATCTGAAAGAGTATACTTTGATGGTTCATCCAAACCAAAGCGCAGTTCTGTTATTCTTTCTTCAGGCAATTTGTCAATAGCAGCTGCCAATTCATTATTATCCGGATTAACTTTTCCCGTAATTTTCTTCATTAATTTAGGATTATCAAAAGCTTTCATAATCAAGTCTGTTTTATTATTATCAACAATATTTTCAAGTTCTTTTTCCGCATTAATAATATCTTTTTCTTTTAAAGACATTATAGTTTCAACTAAAGTTGATTTATTAGGAAGGCCCATACCGTAAGATTTTGATATCGAAAAATTATCAATACCTATTGAAGCAGTACCTCTTTCTAAATCATAAGCTTCATTTAATACTGTATCCGGTTTTCCCCATTTACGTATATTTGTTAATTGAGCTTTTACAGCTGATAAAAATTTAGAACCGTTTTCAACAGATTCTGTTAAAACTTTTCTTTCTATTTGAGCAGGAATTTGAGCAGTAAACGCTGTTTTATTCTTTGCTTTATTCGAATCACAGTTCATTGCATTAAAATTATAAGACTGAATGTTAGCTATTTTCATTTTAACTCCTTAAATTTTTATTGTACTTTGATTAAAACACGTAAATATTCTTTTTTGTTAATTGTTAAATTTAATTTACAAAAGTTTTGATTTTATCAATATCTTCCTGAGTTCGCGGCTTAATCAAAACAGTCTTTTCTTTTGAAGTTTCTCCTTTTAAAATTTCAATTGACGATTTAGGTATTTTTAACTGTTTAGACAAATACTCGATTAATGCTTTATTTGCTTTGCCGTCAATTGGCTGAGCAGTAATCTTAACTTTTAAACCTTCCTCCGATTTTATTATTTCATTTTTGGATGCGTTCGGTGAAATCTTCAAAGTTATAACTATTCCGTCTTTTGTTTCTCTAAGCATATTATTAATCCTTATGTATGAAATTCATATATTTTACTTGAAAAATACAAATAAAATCTGTATTATGATTATATCATGTCTGAAAAACCACTTTTTGAAGAAATAAAAAAACAGCTTATTGAGCAAAACAGAGATCCTGAAGAAATTGAACAAATCGAAAAGGCTTATTTGTTTGCCAAAAGACTTCATGAGGGGCAGTACAGAATATCAGAAGAACCTTATATTATTCACCCTGTTGAAGTTGCAAAAATTTTAGTCGGTTTAAAAGTGGATTCTCACACGCTGATGGCAGCATTTTTACATGATATTTTAGAAGACACAGACACTCAGCCCGAAGAAATTGAAAAACTCTTTGGCAAAGATGTTTTAACTCTTGTTCAGGGAGTTACAAAGCTCGGTAAACTCCAGTTTAAATCAAAAGAAGAAAGACAGGCTGAAAATTTCCGTCGTCTATTTATTGCTATGGCAAGCGACATTAGAATTGTATTTCTTAAACTTGCCGACAGACTTCATAATATGCGTACCCTTAACTTTATGGCAGTAAACAAGCAACAGAAAATTGCACGTGAAACTCTTGATATTTTCGCTCCGCTTGCAAATCGTCTGGGGATTGGAAGAATTAAAGCCGAACTTGAAGATTTATCTTTAAGATATTTAGAACCCGATAAATATTTTGAAATTGCACAGCTTGTTTCACAAACAAAAGCTGAACGTGAAGAAACTGTAAAACTGCTTATTGATAAAATTTCGCAAGACGTAAAAAAAAGCGGCATTAATGCACAAATTACAGGCCGTGCAAAACATTATTACAGTATTTACAGCAAAATGAAACGGTTAAATATTGCCTTTCATGATTTATATGACATTACAGCAGTGCGTGTAATCGTTGATACTGAAAAAGAATGTTATGAAGTTTTAGGTTTAATCCACTCACAATTTAAACCTATACCCGGAAGGTTTAAAGATTACATTGCAATGCCAAAAGGCAATATGTACCAATCTTTGCATACATCAGTTATTGGTCCGCGTTCTAAACCGCTTGAGGTTCAAATTAGAACATGGGAAATGCATGATGTTGCAGAATACGGGATTGCAGCTCACTGGAGATATAAAGAAAAGGGTTCTCAAAAAGCAAATAATCCGACTGATATGCAGTTTTCATGGATGAGAAAACTTGTTGAATATGACAAAGACGTTGCATCAGCAGAAGATTACGTTAATTCGGTTAAAATAGATTTATTTTCCGATCAGGTATTTGTATTTACGCCTAACGGCGATGTTTTTGACCTCCCTATGAACGCAACTCCCGTTGACTTTGCATACAGAATTCACTCCGAAGTAGGTAACAAAACAGTCGGAGCGCTTGTAAACGGAAGAATAGCACAGCTTTATACAAAACTTCATAACGGTGATATTGTTGAAATTCTAACGTCAAAAACACCTGCACCGCGTCTTGATTGGCTTAATTTCGTTGTAACAAAACAGGCTTCTTCAAAAATTAAGCAGTGGTTTAAGAAAAATAATCGTGAAGAACATATTGAAGTCGGACGTTCAAATCTTGAACACGAACTTACAAAAGCTGTATTTGACGAATATACTAAATCAGGTGAATTTGAAAAAATTGCAAAAGTAATGAATTATGTTTCTGCCGAAGATTTATTTGCTGCATTGGGTTACGGCGAAACTACGGTTAATAAAATTATTAATAAGCTTAAAAAACCTGAGCCTCAAAGGCTTCCTGAAGCAACATTCCACAATTCTTCAAGAAAGAAATCGGAAAAAGACATTATTGGTCTGGAAGGTCTTTTATATTCAATTGCAAAATGCTGTTCGCCTATTCCGGGTGAACCTATTGTAGGCGTAGTTACAAGAGCTAAAGGTGTAACGGTTCACAGAATGGACTGCCAGACTCTTGAACATATAGAACCTGAAAGATTAATGGATATAAGATGGTCAGGAGATAACACAAATAAAACTTATACAACAACAATACGTGTTGAAACAGCCGAAAAACTCGGTTTGTTAAAAGATATTATTGCAGCAGTATCTGATAACAATACTAATATTACGTATGCAAATGTTAAATCAAAAAGCGGTAAGGTCGGTATAATTGAGCTTGGTATGGAACTTGATAATATTGATACCTTAAAAAAAGTTATTTTGAGTATTCAGGCAATCCCTGATGTTTACAGCGTAAAACGTATTCAAACATCTTTTTCAACTCCTAATATGCCAAGAAAAAATAACGGAAAAGCAAGACATAACAAAAATCCTAAAAAGAAAAACTAAAAAAATGTCAGGTTATACCTGACATTTTTGTTATGGTTTAGCAATTGTATGTTCAATTATGTTTTCTGCCTTATAAGCCTCTTGAATATCCCATGAGCCCAGAATATCCATATCAAAATATTCCGTATCACAAGACTTATTTAATACACTTTTATAATTATCTTTGTTATCAATATAACCGCCTGACAAAACCCTGATTACTTCATTAGCTTCAACACGCCCTGCAAAATAATTATCAGTTATAAAATAATTAGAAATTGATTCATGAGCATTTGTTGTATTTGTTACGCAAGTATAGCTTTTAACTTTACCGTTAGGTGAATAATTTATGTCTGATAGTTTTATATATTCTTTATTACCATTGTCTGAAACTCGAGAGCCTTCTCTTATTAAACCGTTCGGTTGTCCTTTTTTGCTTTTTGAATAATCATAAACAGTTGTTTGCTCATCTTCCCTATATTTGGATTTAAATGTTGCAATCTCGCCTGACGGTGTATAAGTCAACTTTTTATAACCGTCATCATTTAATAACTTAGCTTCTATAAGTCTGTTTTTGGCATCGTATTTGAACGTTTGGTCGGGAGTATCAAGACTGCGAGATAAAACTTTTGTTATATTTCCTTTTTCATCAAAAGTTATATCATCAAATTTAACTCCTTCAAAATAGTATTCAGCAGAAGCCAATTTATTATTTTGATATGAGTACGTGTAAAAAGAATGGGGATCATCTGCAAATGAACGTTTTTTTAAAGTTCCGTCAGAATTATATTCATCCTTAACTTTTACTCCGTTTTTTTCGTAAATTTTTGGCTTAGTCTGAACTTTTGTATTTTGTTGATAATGATTACTTGCTTCTTTTAATTGTGAAATCTCTGCAATTTGAAATTTTAAAGTTGCGCTTTGAGTGTCTTTGCCGTTTGTTACATAAGCTTGAACGTATTTTTCAGCACTTGACATTTTAGGCTTATCAATTTTATATCCGTCAGGCAAAAATTCTGACATATCCTTTGTAAAACCGCCTTGTTTAAATTTTTGCTGAGCAAGTTCAATGTCTTTTTTACTTAATATAATTCCCTGACCTTCGCTCGAATTGTTTGCAACTGCTTCAAACGCTTTCATTTGATAATTTGTCATCTTTATACTGCTTGCTGTTTTCCATGTATTTGCACTTTTATCAAATACGTTCAGTTTTCCGTCATCATCGACAATATATTGACCGCCGTTATTTTCAAATAAACAGCCCTTTTCAATTTTAACTTCTCTGGTTGTTTTGCCGATTTGTACCTTAACGTTTACAAAATCATTTTGCACTTCATTAATACTCATAAGTATTCTCCTTTTTTATACTTCACTCGTGTTAAAAGCAACTTATGATTAAATAAAGTATTTTTGTCGGGAATTATTTACAATTCCGCACGCATCCTATCCTATCCTATCCTATGAGGGATTATAAGCGGGTTTCAAGGATTTCGCAACATCCTTTACAAAACTTTATAGTTAATATATAGCATCACTATTAGTGTACTTTGGCAAATTTTAAAGATTTTTAGAATTTGTATTAATTCAATACTTTGCAAAATTTAACTAATTTGCTGATATTGCATTAATTTGATAACATATAGTAAGTATGATTAAGATTTTATTTGTTTCAGACCGCAGAGATAAAATTAACGAATTTAGTACGATATTTAACAAAAATACGTACGAATTTTCCGTTATGACTGATGAAACCCTTATTTGTGACATCATCAGTGTTGATGCTCCTGATATTATTATTATGGATTACACCATTCCTGATTTAAAAAAATTAAATAAAAAAATAAAATCTGTTTGCGAAAATTCTGTTATTATATTTATAACCCCTGATGACGGGCTGGATAAAGATTTAATTAAGTTTGCAAATGCATTTCTAACCGATAACATGTCATCAAATCTTATATTATCTACGATTAACATTAATTTAAGAATGAAAAATTCTCTTGAAATGCTTTCTAATTCTAATAAGGACCTTGCAGACAGTTTATACAGACTTAATGCGTTATACAGTACCAGCTCGCAATTTGCGGGAACGCTTGATAAATCTAAACTTATACAATATATGATTGAAGGTATGGATAAAGCATTAAGCTTTTCTCTTACCTGCACTCTATCTTTTTGTACGGAAGCAGAACCTGTTTTAATTTTAAACTCTTTATACGAAATATCAGATGAACTCTTAACTGCAATTAAATTGAGGACAGTGTTAAATTACAATTCTGTATTTGAAGGTAAAAAACCGCCTTATGAAGTTAAAGCCGAAAAATTAAAAGTTATTAAACTTGTTAAATATCCTGCAAGCAGATTTACATTTACACTTTTCCAATTTGACAACATGTTTGCTCCCATAAGCTTAGGTGACAACTTCTTCGGATGCATTGAAATATTTAAAGAAGCACCTTTTACATCGGAAGATTCTACCTGTTTTCAAACCATAGCGCAACAGGTTTCACTGCCTTTAAAAAGCGCAACTTTGTATCAGGAAATAATTGAAACAAATGCAAAGCTGGAAAAACTTGAACGTTTAAAATCAGAGTTTATATCAATAGTTTCACACGAATTAAGAACTCCATTAACCTCAATAAAGAATTCACTTGATATTTTAACCAGCGGAAGATGCGGAGAGGTAACACAGTCTGCAGAAAAATTCCTTTCTATGGCAATGAGAAATGTGCAGAGGCTTTCTGGAATTATCAATGACCTTTTGGATTTATCAAAAATCGAAGCAGGCAAAATGGACTTCAATTTCGTACAAACAAATATAAATACTGTTATTGATTATGTTAAGTCAGCTCTCTCGGAAGTTGCAAAATCTAAAGGTTTGACATTAATTACAAACGAAGCAGAAAATCTCCCGTCAGTTAATGCAGATCCTCAAAGGCTGGAACAGGTACTTACTAATCTTGTGTCAAATGCAATAAAATTTACTCCTGAAAATAAAACAATTAAAATATCATCAAAAATTGTTAATACAGAAACAATGAGAATAAACGAATATTTTAAAGACAGTATTAAACTTGCACAAGGTGAGTATATTCAGGTATGTGTGGAAGATGAAGGTATAGGAATTGCAGAAAGTGATATGCTTCATGCATTTGATAAATTTGCTCAGATAGAAAACTCATTATCAAGAAAAGCAGGCGGAACAGGCTTAGGGCTTCCTATTGCAAAACAACTTTTAGAAGCTCACAAAGGCGCCATTTGGTGCGATAGTGAGCTTCTAAAAGGTTCAAGATTTTATTTTGTTATACCTGTTGTAAAGGTTGAACAATTAGTCTAGATTTACATTACGGGTTAAGAAATCTGTCAAATTAAATTCACCTGTTTGTTTTGGAAAAATTTCCGCTACTTTAGGAAAAACTTTCATATTTTCTTCAACTTGTGAAATCGGTGCTTTACTGTGAACAAATTGTATACCATCAAAAGATAAATTTTCGATAGGTGCTTCATTTCCCAGCTTAAGAATTTTAGTAAGCATTTTTATCTTATCAGTGTCTGCTTCTGAATTTAAATAAGCTGCAATGGATTTCACAAAATTACGCTCCTTTGAATAATCCATTGTATAACCGCCTTTTAAAGTACCTTCTGCAATATCTTTTACATAGGGTTTAGTTACTTGCAAATGTTTTGCAGCTTCAGGTTTTTCAAAAGCAGATACAAAAGAATTAAGGAAAAATTTTGATGCTGTGCTGTCTGTTTGATTAATAACTTCTTGAGCAAAATTTAGTGCTTCAGGATTTTCTTTTGATGCTTTAGGTAATTTTTCGATTAACAAAGCAAATAAACTTTTTTCACCATCTTTTAACGGAGCCTTAATATCAATATTTGTATTAAGCATTTCCCTACGGTTTGCAAGTTCGCAAATATCAGAAACCAATCCAAGATGCTCAGGTTTCATTGATTTTAATTCTTTTTTGAATTGTGCAACTTCAGGGTTTCGTTGTGCAAAATAGTCAATGTTTATTAAAAGCTGCTCAGTGGTTCTGGTATCAACAGGTCTTGTATGAGCACCCATTGTCTGCCATCCGCCAAACCTAAATACAGGTGTTCTTTCAGCAACTGTTTGAGCTGCCTCTTGAACCTTAGAAGCTGCCCCCCCCCCGATAAGTTTATTGATAAATGCCATAATTATAATTTCCTTTCTTGTTTCGCTTCTTTGCAAGAATAAATACCGTAAACGAAAAATTTTGCCTGATTACAGATAATACCTTTAACAAAATTTAACATTCTAGAAGAAGATTTTTGATATGTTATAATATCCTTATAAAACTGTTAGATTAGGGGAAGTTATGAAAAAAATTCTTATTGTTGATGATGAACAGGATATTGTTGAAAGTTTAAAATTTGTACTGGAGGCAGCCGACTTTACTTGTTATTCTGCTTATAACGGAGAAGACGGTCTCAGGCTTGCTAAAGAAATCATTCCTGATTTGATTATTCTTGATGTTATGATGCCCAAAATTAACGGATATAAAATCAGCAGACTTCTTAAATATGATGCAAAATACAAAAATATTCCTATTTTAATGGTAACAGCACGTTCTCAGGAAGAAGATAAACTTATCGGAGAAGAAACAGGAGCTGATGAGTATATTACAAAACCTTTTGACCTTGATGAAGTGGTAAAAAAAGTTGAACAGTATTTAGGTAAAAATTAAAAATGGAAGCAGTAACAAATAAAACTCTTGAAAAATTAAAATATGACCTTGTCAGAGCAGGGTTAGTTCCGTATGAAACAATTGAGCAGGCTGAAGAAATTGCTAATGCCCAAAATATTAACATAGGTCAGGCTTTAATTAATTCGGGTGTTTTGACAGAAGAAACTCTTCTAAAGTTTCTGGAAGCTAAACTGCATATTCCTTATGTAAATTTGGAAGATTACACTTTAGATAAAAACTGCTTAAAATTTATAAACTTTTCTGATGCAAGAAAATACAGAATTATTCCCTTATTTAAAATTGAGGATACTCTTACTGTTGCAATGGCTGATCCTTTGGATTTGTTTGCCATTGATAAAATTATTGAAACAGCAGAATGTTCAATAGAACCTGTTATTTCATCAGAACCAAGCATTCTAAAAAAAATAGACGAATATTATAAAACCGATATTACGGTTGGTGAAATTTTTACGGATAACGGAACTGATTACGACTGGCGCGACGAACTTCACAGTGAAGATTTATCTGACAACCATATGCAGAAAATTATCCGGGCTATATTAAAACAAGCGATTCTTGAAGGAGTTCACGAGGTAACTTTCCAAAGAGAAGATGATGGTTTTGGAGTTAATTTTAAGAAAAACGGTGAAATTTTAAACAAAGGGAATATCCCCAATGTATTGACTTCATCTTTTGCGGCAAGACTAAAATCTTTGGCCGAGCTTGATCCTTCTGTTTCCGAAGTTCCGCAGCTCGGTAAGTTATGTTTTAAGGTTGATAGCATCACCGTTATTGCAAGTATTTCTACATTCCCTACAATTATGGGGGAAAGAATTTTCTTGAAGATTTATAAGCCTCCAAGAGCATTAAACCAAATAATTAAATCCGAAAAAAACTTGAATTTAATTAAATCAGCACTTAGCAATCCGGGAATTATACTTGTCTGCGGTTCTCCTTTGAGCGGAAAAACACATATTATATATTCACTATTGATTGAAGCTTCCGACAAAAATAAAAACATTATGACTTTGGAAAGTATTGCAAAATATAATCTTACTAATGTTCACCAGTGCGAACTTAATGAAAACATAGGATTTAATATGGATAAAGCATCGCGCTTTATCGAATTCCAATCACCTGATGTCATTTATCTTGAAGGTATAAAGACAAAAGAATCTTTTGATTATTTTTCAGGACTTGTATTTGATAATAAAACAATCATAATGGAGTTTTTGGCAAACAATATGGAAGATTTAAGAAACAAGATGTCATTCTCTGATTTTGAAACCCTTAAATCACTTATCAGTTGTATGATTTTTATACACTCAAAAGACAGCATAGAAGTGTTTACCAAAGAAACCGTTCAGAAATATCTGGCATAAAAAAACTCCATTTAGGAGTTTTTTATATTAATAAGTCATTTCCCAGTTATCATTTAAGATTTTACCGAAACATCCCCAAGCATTGTTTTCAGCACTTGCACAGTTTGATGTGTACAAAGTGTTTCTTGTATCTTTTGATAAAGGAGCAGTAGCACCTGTATCATCCATCATACCATTTTTAAAAACTGCAATTGTAAATAAGTCACGTCCCAAAATATTAGGTCCTTTTTGTCCGTTAATATCAACCATAATATTACCGATTTTATCCCCTGATGGAGCATATAAAAATCGAATTGAAGCACCGCTTGCCAAAACATAAGAATTCGTAACCGTATACGCAGAAGATAAAGCTACTCCGCTTATTTTTTTGTATGTATTCTGCTCTATAAAACACGGAGTTAATGAGTTGGTACAAGTCTGTACTACCTTAAAATAAGACGACATAAAAGAATTCATTTGAGCTTGCGAATTTAAACCTGCTTCTGTTAAATTAATGGCATTTTTATCGTTCTGATATCTGAGCAGTGCCTGAGAAAACTCATTGTAAACTTTATGTAACTGTGTTACATAAGACTGTCTTTGATAGTTCTGCATCAATGAAGGCACAGTCATTGCAGAAACAACACCTATTATACCAAGGGTGACTAATACCTCAGCAAGAGTAAACGCTCTCATTTCTTTCATACAAACTCCATTATAATCGTGATGATACATATCACTATTATAACAGGTTTTATTATTTTTACAACCCTCTAAAAACGCTTGTGCGGAGCTTAAAAATCTGCCCCCCCCCCGACATAATTAAATCTTCTCATAAATTGCTCCTTTCATTTGTTTATAATATTTATATATAACCCGATATTGTGGGTCCAGCGGCTACGCTGGTTGCTCCTTTCAATTTACATATATACTTATTATAACATTACATGATGTAAAATACAAGATTAATCAGAAAATCTGCAACAAGCATATAAATTGTTGATAAAATTGCAGCTTGAGTTGTAGAAGTACCAACTTCTTTTGCGCCACCCCGTGTTTCATACCCTTGAGTTGCACAAACAAGTGCTATTAATCCGCCGAATATAGAAGCTTTTAAAATGCTGATATAAATATCGCGTGTTGAAATCCATAACCAGGCAGAATTCATATATCTTGCCGGATGTAAATCAATAGTAGCTTGAGAAACCAGCATACCACCCGCTATTCCGATAGCTTCAGCTATCAAAACCACCATAGGAACAGTCAATATGCCTGCTAAAATTCGAGGGGTAAAATAGTAACCAACAGGATCAACTTTTAAAGTTTTCATTGCATCAACCTGAGAAGTAACCTGCATATTAGCAATTTCCGCTGAAATAGCAGTACCTGCGCGCGCTCCGATTGCAAGCGCCACAAAACCCGGAGCAATCTCTCTTATCATAACAACTGCAATAGTTCCGCCGATATAAGCCTCCGCTCCGCTCATCAAAAATTGCTTTGAGACCTGAATAGCAATTACTGCAGCTGCAATAAAAGCAATTATCAAAGATATTGGAAGCGAGTCATAACTTATTGCTGCAGCCTGAGTTAAAACAGCAGAAAATCTCACCTGAAAAAGGTATTTGATGCTTCTAATTAAATTTTGAACGCATAAGCCTAAAAAGCTAATCAATTATTCTGCCTCACAAATCATATTAAGGGGCAAAGCATTGTTATGCTTTGCCCGCTATGAAAATTAGTAAATTGGCATACACCATTTTTTATATTTAGGAACTTTTCCTTTAACAACATCAAAGTATAATTTTTGAAGTTCTTTAGAAATAGGTCCAACATTTCCGTCGCCCAATTTTCTTGTATCAATTTCAACAATAGGACTTACTTGAGCTCCTGTACCGCAGTAGAAAGCTTCATCAGAAATATAAAGTTCTGTTCTGTCAATAGCACGTTCTTCTGTTTCAATACCAAGAACATCTCTTGCAAGTTCAATAATTGTATTTCTGGTAACACCAACAAGAATATTATCAGTTTTCATAGTTGTAACAAGCTTTCCGTTTTGAACAAGGAACATATTCATAGCCGAACCCTCAGTAACCTGACCTGCTTCATCAAGCACAACAGCATCATCAAAGCCTGCATTATGAGCATCAGTTTTAATTAAAGCAGCGTTAGCATAAGAACCAGCAACTTTTGCACGAGGAGGAATAGCGTTATCACTGTTTCTTCTCCAGCTTGAGACACAAACTCTTAAACCTTTTGATGTATCAATGTAATCACCCATTTTATTAGAAATAATCATGAATGAGTCTTCGTTATCATATAAGCCAGGACCAACTTTTTGAGCTGATTTGTATAAAGTCGGACGCATGTAGCAATCTTGCTTGTAATTATTTTTAGCAAGTAATTTTTTAGTAATTTCGCAATATTCTTCTGTTGTATAAGGACTTTCCATATACATAATTTTTGCGCTTCTTTGAAGTCTGTCATAGTGTTCGGGAACTCTGAAAGCATAAAGCTGCTTTTCGTCTTCGTTCCAATAAGCTCTGATACCTTCAAATACGGCGGTACCATACAAAAAAGCATGTGTACGAACAGGAATCATTGCTTTTGAAGCATCTACGTATTCACCGTTCATAAAATAAAACTCTGTCATAATTCCTCCTTAGTTCTATAAGAATTACTATAACACAAAAGAAGAAACAAGAGAATATTTTTACAATTTATTTATTCTTTCAGAGCAAAACGTTTTTTGGAAGTCAAAATTGTTTCATCTAATTTTGCAGATGCAATAAATTTCTTAGCTTCATTTACAGGAATTGCAAAACCTATACCGATGTTTGAAATATTATTATCAGGATTATAAATAGACTGTGATATACCAATAACTTCACCTTGTGAATTTAGAAGCGGACCACCCGAGCATCCGGGATTTATTGCAGCATCAGTTTGAATTCTGCCTTTTGCATAGTCAATTCTTGATACAATTCCTGAAGTCAACGTACCGGCAAAACCAAAAGGGTTACCTATGGCAAGAACTTTTTGACCAACCTTAACCTGCTCTGAATCTCCAAATGAGATTGTTCTTAATTTTTGTTTAGGCTCAATTTTTAACAAAGCAAGGTCTTTATTTTTTCCCATTTTAGCAAGGATTGAGGCCTTATAGACTTTTCCGTCATAAGTTGTCACTTCAATATTTTTCGCACCTTCGATTACATGCGAGCCTGTTAAGATTATTCCGTCGCCCCTGACGACACAACCCGTTCCTGCCGAAAAACCGTCATCTAAATTTGCATCAATAGATACTATCGCAGGATTTATTTTCTCATATACACTTATATTTATAAGTTCATCAGGTTCAAAATTCTGCGCCAAAGCAGGCACTGCCATAAATAATGCTAAGGTGCAAAATAAAATTATTTTTTTTACCATATTACTCCCCTTTTGATACTATTATTTGCGATTTCATTTTTAATTCATCAGCCCGCAATTTTTTTTTAAGGTTAGTTATTGTAATTATTACAATTTTAATGTATAATTCAGAAAAAAAGAGAATTGTAATAAGAAAGGACTTTAAACTATGAGTATTGAATTATTCAGACAACATTTAACAGAAAAAAGAGCAGTAAAAGTTATTGCAGGTATTGATAACTTTGATATCGAAAACATTAAAAAAGTAGTAATGTCAGCACAAGAATCAGGAGCATCTGCTGTTGATATCTGCGCTAAACCTGAAATCATTTCTGAAATCAGAGAAATGACAGACATGCCTGTTTTTGTATCTTCAATCGTACCTTCTGAATTGGTTAAAGCAGTAGAACTTGGTGCTGATGCAATTGAATTAGGTAACTTTGATGTACTTTACAAAAAAGGTATTTCATTCTCTACTGAACAAGTTTTAAGCTTAGTAAACGAAACATTAGAAATGTTAGGCGATACAAGAGTATTTTTCTCAGTTACAATTCCGGGTGAATTAGCTATTGCTGAACAAATTGAATTAGCTAGAAAATTAGAAACTATGGGTATCGACTTAATTCAAACAGAAGGTCATTTCTCATCTTCTAATATTTCTGAAGGCGCTAGAGGTTTAATGGAAAGAGCTGAATTAACACTTTCAAACACAATTGAACTTTCAAGAAATGTTGATATGCCTATCATGACTGCTACTGCAATCAATCCTACAACAGCACCGTTTGCATTTGCAGCAGGAGCTTCTGCTATCGGATGCGGTTCTTGTATCAACAAGATGGATTCAACATTATCAATGATGGCTACTACAAGAAGCCTTGTTGAAATTGCTTCAAGAAATGCTCAAAAAGTTGTTGAATTAGTTTAATTTTTAAACAATATAAGCAAAAAAAGAACCTGAAATTTCAGGTTCTTTTTTTGTATTAATAAGTCATTTCCCAGTTATGATTTAATAATCTTCCAAAACATCCGGTAAGGGATGACTGACAAGTTCCTGCTGCTTCACGCTGTTCCTTTGTCAAAGGAGCCTGGTTTACTGTTTGATCCGTTCCGTCATCAAGTAATCCGTTTTTATACAAATATATGAAAAACAAATCACGTCCTGCAATATTAGGACCTTTTGGACCGTTTATATCAATCATAAAATTAGCAAGCTTGGTTGTTGTTGCACTGTAAACAGGTCTTATAGCTGCCCCGCTTGCAAGCACATAGCCTTTAACATTTGCAGTATATGAGCCTTCACCAACAGCTGCACCCGTTTGATATTTATAGGAAGTTGCAAAACATGGTGAGGTAACAGTATCACAAGTTGCAATAACTTTTGTATAAGATGTCAGCATATTCTGGATAGCAGCAGTTGATGTCAAACCTGCTTCTAATAAATTAACAGCATTTTTATCATTTTGATAGCGCACTAAAACCTGAGACAGCTCGTTATAAACCTTATGTAACTGTGTTACATAAGACTGTCTTTGATAGTTCTGCATCAATGAAGGTACAGTCATTGCAGATACTACGCCAATAATGCCGAGTGTGACCAAAACTTCGGCAAGGGTAAACGCTCTCATTCTTTTCATACTAACTCCATTATAATCGTGATGATACATATCACTATTATAACAGGTTTTATTATTTTTACAACCCTCTAAAAACGCTTGTGCGGAGCTTAAAAGTCTGCCCCCCCCCCCCGCAAGCGTAGCCGCTTGACACGTCATATTGGAGCTTGGTCAATGTTTCTCCAAATAACGTAACAGCTTCTTTACTAAACTTTCTCATAAATTGCTCCTTTCGTTATTTTCATTATAAACTATTTAAACAGATTTTTCAATATTTTCACTTTGATTACATTTATTAACATGTAATGGATTTTTAAAATTATTTTAAATAGAATATTATTGTGAAAGGATGATTATGGAATTAATTTTAGACATTTTATACATTTATATTGCAATGTATTCACTGTATTTTTTGGCTCTTGCTATAAGAAATCTTAACGATAAGCCGTTTAAAATCGAAAAAAGATACTCGCAATATGAAGAAAAAGATAATCTTGCGGTTGTTATTTATTCCAGAAATAACAGAGTAACTCTGGAAAATCTTATAAAAGAATTAAAAATGCAGGATTATCCTATTAACAATTTCAAAGTTTTTGCAATTCTTGATAACTGCTCTGACGGTTCGGAAAAACTTGTTGAAAAAGAACCGTTTATTAATTTGATTAATATTAAAGATGTAGGAACTGTTGGCAAAGATCAGGCAATTTCAATACTTATCGAAAGGTTATCAAAAGACCAGAGCATTGATTCTTATGTATTTATTGATGCTGACAGAAGCATACCTGCAAACTTTTTAACAACAGTAAACTCTGCTCTTGTCAATAACAGCGCACTCAGCGGAGAAACACTTATTCTTACTGATAATCTGGGACCTGTTGATAAGATTAAAGCAGCTTATCAAAAATATCACATGAATTTTATGCGTAAAGCCCGTTCTTTATTCGGATTGGCAGCAAGCGCTGATTCAGGCGTGTTTGTAATAAAAAAAGATATTGTAGACCAAATTGGTTCTGTTGATTTCAAAGACATCAACAGCGAACTTAAATACAGTATGCTTTTATCTAAAATTAAATGTCCTTGCACATATAATCCTAATATTCAAACTTACGTTGATACAGCAAACTACGAATTCAGAAAACCAAGACTTTCTGCAAGACTTGAACTTTTCAAAAATTGTTTTTCACAAATTTGGACAAAAAACTATATATTTGCAGAACACACTTTTTCTTTAATCAATCCTAATATATGGATGGTGTTACTGGTTTACGGAGTAATCCTAAAACATTCTTACAGATATTATTTCTTTGTTGATTTTAGAATTGTTCTGTTTACTTTCTTAATATTGGCAGCAGGTTTCGGTATAAGCTTAATTAATTCTAAACTTACATTCAGAGAAATAGTCCTATTATGTTTATACCCTGTTTATTCTTTATGCCACATAATTAAAAATCTTCCTCCTGTAAGGATTATAAGAAACAAAATTGCACAAAAAGAAGACCTTCCCGAAGGAACTGAAAAACTGGTTATAGAAGCTTTTGTAATGAACAATGCAGGCAGAGAACTTCCTTGTACTATTGAATTTATTTCTGAAACAGGCTTAGCTAAAATTAAATTCATGTACAAAAACAAAAAATTTGTTACAGGAAGACATTTAAGAATGATTGATGCATTGCAAGAATTAAGACAAAAGCTCAATGATTACGGTTTTGTATTAAAAATATGCAGCTGCTGTCAGCATTTTACATCAAGCGTTGACGGTTCAACAAATATGTTAAAAGGTATTTGCAATAGCGATTATCCAAGCCCTTCAATTAAAAGTCAAAGACCTACTTTGATTTGGAATTCTTGCACGGATTTTGTTCCTGCAAGGGTTACAAACCTTCTTGAAGAAATGGTTAACGAACAAGAGATTGAGGGATAATCTCATTAAGCATATAAAAAGAACCGCAAACAATTTTTAAATAATCATCAGGCAATTCTTCTAACGATGTAAATTGCTTTGACGGAAATTCACAAACCTCCTGTAACTCATCAACTGTGCAGGAGTTTTTGTTATTAAAGTGGTAAAAATAAATTTCATCTCTTTTTTCAAAAAGAATTTCCATCATCTTTTTATAATCTTTATTTTTTAAGCATCCGAAAACAAAACAACGTTTTTTGTCAGGGTAATAAAAATCTAAACTTTCACGCAAAGCCATTGCTCCATTTGGGTTATGAGATGCATCAATAATAAGATTATTATCACAAACCTGAAAACGGCAAGGATGTTTAACGGATTTAATACCATCCTGAATTACACTTTGCGGAAATTTCGGGAACAAAAGTCTTACTGCTGCAAGAGCCAAAGAAAGATTTTCCTGCTGGCAGGTGCCTTTTAATGAAAGATTTGCAGTATCCTCGTATGGTGCAACCATAACAAATAAAGAATTGCACTCATCAGCTCTGTCTTTTATTTCTTCATACCCCTCACAGGTTAAGACAGGACAATCAGGTTTAATTATTCCTGCCTTTTCAAAGGCTATTTTTGAACGCGTATTCCCAAGCCTGTCAGTATGGTCTAAATCAATGTGAGTTATTATTGAACATAAATTTCTTTTTATTACGTTTGTGGCATCAAATCTGCCTCCCAAACCTGTTTCCAATACAACAACTTCAACATTATTATCTGAAAAATACTTGAACATTACGGCAGTAAGAATTTCAAATTCTGTAAGGTGAATATCGTTTTTATCTGCAAGTTCACATATCTCAAAAATATATTTTACAAAATCATCCTTTGAAATTTCGCAGCCGTTAATTTTTATTCTCTCAGTGTATTCAAAAATATGCGGACTTGTATAAAGCCCTGTTTTCATTCCCGCCTCAGTGAGTATAGAAGCTATAATTGCGCAGACAGAGCCTTTACCGTTTGTTCCGGCAACATGAATACATTTTAATTTATCCTGAGGGTTACCCAGCAAATCTAAGACGGCAGAAATTCTTTCCAAACCGAGATTTATATAAAACTTACCTTGTGATGTTAACAAATCAATAGCATTATTATATGTTTTATCCATATAACAACGTTAAATCAAAATTGATTTATTATCAATATTATATTCTGAACGGATAATCATCAGGAATTTTCCACCCTTCCCTTTGAATTAAATTTGAACAATAATGAGGATATGACTGATTTGTAGCGCATGAACAATCTAAAGCCGGATTTAAAAGTTGTTCTCTTGTAATACTTGAGCCTTGTCCGTATGTTGAAAAACCTTTCTGATAAAACATAAAAGTAAATATATTTTTCCCATCAGGCTTGTCGCCACATTTTTTATAATCCGTACAAAAATAAACATGAATACCGTTGACTGTTTTAAAATGATTAAATATTACAAATCCCGTACCGTCAGAAAGTGCTACATAAACATAGCTGCCTTTTCTCTGTACGTCTAAAACCTGAAGATAATTTTTTAAATATTTATTAAACCACGCTTCCATTTCAGGACCGTTATAAGCAGATGAGAATGTATCCCATTCATTAGGAGAAGCACCAACAGCTGCTTCAGAAGAAATTACAGCCTGACTCATAGAAGAATAAAACTTTTTAAGTTTATTTTCTACAACACTTTTTCTGTGATTAGAAATTAAAGCAGGCATTGTCAATGCAGCAACAACACCAATAATGCCGAGTGTGACCAATACCTCAGCCAATGTGAATGCATAACGACGAACATCTGCTAACATGGCTCCGTGTGTAGCACCTTCAGCGAGAGTAAATCCTTTACGGTTGGAGCTTAAAAGTCTGCCCC